>Ga0207671_10000960_pt1 | contig 35779 bp, 27 predicted proteins | sample KBSC24metaG_FD_184352 | JGI IMG/M metagenome (GOLD analysis project Ga0207671, IMG submission 184352) | Corn rhizosphere microbial communities from Kellogg Biological Station, Michigan, USA - KBS C2-4 metaG (SPAdes) (version 2) | ecosystem: Host-associated > Plants > Roots > Rhizosphere > Soil...
GAACCGGATGCAGGAAGAGCGCCGGCAGGAACTGATAGAAAAAGAAAAGCTGGAAACAGAACTGAAATTTTTAAAGCACCAGTTCAACCCTCATTTTTTATTTAACAGCATCAATTCTATATTTATTCTGATCCGCAAGAACCCTAAATTGGCTTCGTCTGCCCTCGCCAAGTTCTCCGACCTGCTACGCCACCAGTTGTATGAATGTAACGACCAGCAGATTCCTTTGAGCAAAGAAATCGATTACCTCAAAAACTTCATTGAACTGGAAAAGCTGCGGCAGAGTGCCGCACTGAATGTAGCGTTCGAGACGGGGGACTTTTATGCCGACCATTTAGGGATCGCGCCTTTTATCCTGATGACCTTTGTGGAGAACGCCTTTAAACATGTTACCAAAGACCCGGACATGGGTGGCAGTATCGATATCCGGCTATCACTTGATCAACAACTGCTTGAGCTTACTGTTATCAATACCATTGGGGAGGAAGCAGCAGGTTCAGTAGGAGGCATCGGTTTAAAAAATGTGCAGCGAAGACTCGACCTGGTCTATCCGGGCCGGCATCAGCTGAGCATCAGCCGGACTGATTCCCTATACACGGTCAGCCTGCAATTAGCCCTGAAAGAAATGGCGCTTTCGCCGGTACCTGAAATAGCTTATTAACCCTATAATGATAAATTGTGTAATTGTAGATGACGAGCCGCTGGCGAGAGAAGGCCTGATCGATTTTGTGGAAGAAGTAGACTTTTTAAACCTGGCGGGGACTTGCGAAAACCCGGTCCAATTGATCCGGTTTTTGGAGACCACGCCGGTGGACCTGATCTTCCTGGACATCCAGATGCCAAAAATGAGCGGGCTGGATTTTCTAAAGATCACCAAAAACCCACCGATGGTGATCCTGACTACCGCTTTTCCCAATTTCGCACTGGAAGGCTTTCAACTGAATGTACTGGATTATTTGCTCAAGCCGGTCACTTTCGACCGGTTCTTCATGGCAGTTAACAAGGCCAGGGACTACCAACGCTTTCTTCGTTTTTCTTCAACCGGCGGAAAAGAAAACCCTGCGGCCAGCGAAGACTATTTTTTTATTCGCTGCGGCAACAAATACGAAAAGATATTTTTTGACGATGTGCTTTACCTCGAGAGCATGCAGAACTACGTCAATATTTTCACCATTAAAGGTAAATACACCACGTTGATCAATCTCAAAAGTCTTGAACAGAATTTTGATAATAATTCGTTTATGCGGGTACATAAATCTTACATGGTGTCTATCCGGAAAATAGACAGGATCGAGGGCAACGAGATCTTTATACAATCCTTTCGCATACCCCTCAGCCGCAGTTACCGTGACCAGGTGCTTACACGCGCAGTCAATAACCGGCTGCTGGACAAAAATTAAGGTTCGCCACAAGGTTAAACGTTTGCAACACCGTTCAGTCCCGAGTCGTTACGGTCGAACGCGGATGATCGACTTGCCAGTGACCCGCTTGGTCGGATTGAACGCAGTAACGGCATCATCGAGGGTAGTGATTTGGCCGATGTTCGCTCGCAAACGTCCCTCCCGGTACCGTTGGACGATCTCACTCAATTGGGCGCGATCGGGTTCGACGACAAAATCAATAGTCAGAACGCCAGCAGGCCGCGCCTCAGTCGGTCCGGCGGCCGTCACGAACGTTCCGCCGGCGCGAATGACGCCTACAGAGCGCTTTGCGATATCGCCGCCAAGGACATCAAAAACCAGATCGACCCTGCCAACATCTTCTAGGACTTCGTTTTCGAGGTCTACGAACTCCTGTGCGCCGAAGTCCAGCGCCGCCTGACGATGGGCAGTGCGCCCCGTACCGATGACGTAAGCGCCGGCGGAACGTGCGAGTTGAGCTGCCATCGAACCTACTATGCCGGCCGCACCATGCACGAGGACAGTTTGCCCCGCCTGTAGGTGCCCGTGGTCGAACAGTCCTTGCCATGCGGTCAGGCCCGGCATCACGAGGGCTGCGCCTGCTGTGAAGTCAACGTCGCCCGGCAGCGGCGCTAAGTTGCGTGCCTGAACGGCTACATACTCCGCAAGCGTGCCGTCGCGATACCAGTCCGTAAGTCCGAACACACGCTGTCCCACCGACAGCCCGGTTGTGCCATAGCCGAGTGCGGTAACCACTCCGGCCAGTTCATGACCGGGGATTGACGGCGTGCGGTCATGGTCGACCCGATCGACCCATGTCGACGGCCACGACAACTCATCGCCGGTGAAACTCGACGCGTGAACTTGAACAACGACGTCGTTTATCCCGGCCTGCGGCTCGGGCCGCTGCATTAATTTCGCCCCGGCCGTTCCGGCAGCTTGATCTGTCACTACCAAAGCTTTCATAACATTCCTCCTTTTTTACTCATCAGCAAACACCCACTTAATGAAGTGATGCCATATACCACTGTTTTCATTTTTTTTAGCTTTTAGCGCTAATATTTATCATTAAACTTTGTCCCAAAAGCCACTCTCCAAAATAACAGGACGCTGGCAATCTTGTTTTCAGTATGTCAAACCTCCAGGCACCCTCGGAGACGCCCGATGCGACCGGATAGAGGTTACGATTTAATGTGATGGATTATTAAGGTAAATGAAGAAAATTTCAACTCGTTTTTACCGCTTAATGTTTTATCAGGGTTTACCTCAAAAGAAAAAGGCCTCACAAAAATTTGCAAAGCCTTGATTATCAAAGTGGAGAATATCGGAGTCGAACCGATGACCTCTTGCATGCCATGCAAGCGCTCTAGCCAGCTGAGCTAATCCCCCTTTTTATGGTTTAAAAACTGAAGTCTTCGTCGCCTATGAGCAACTGTCAACTCCTGCACCTTCACCGGGATGGCAAAAGTAGCAAAAAGATGATAAGTTGAAAATTATGTGTTAAGAAAATTAATGTCCTAAGAAATAAGATCATTTTTGCGCGGCCCTAAAGGCCGTTAAACAAGCCTGGTGCCGAAAAAGAATGTATTTGTATCAGGAATGTTACTTGATTTTTAAATGTTTATTCTGTTTTCGTCAATCCAGACATCTCACCCCCTCACAACATTTAATTATTAGTTCACAAAGCGAATTTAATTCCCGATATATAAAATAATATGAAACATATATTTATATATAAATTAAATATCCATTTATAAAGCACAATTATTTACCTATAGTTAATAATTGGTTATTAATAATATTAATCTCAGAAAATAATAACTTTTGGCAATATCATTTCGTAAAAATACCGCGATTAAATATCCAAATCAGCTATGAATTTGAGATTATTCAGATAAAATAACAGCTGCTGCCGGACAAATAAGAACTAAACTAAAATATGGCCACAATTACGTTCACAGATAAATCTCAATATTTTTTAAAATTAGGTCAGTTTTGCGTTGACTTAGGAAAAAAGTTATTTAATAAAAATAACTACGTTAAAAGCGGCGAATATTATTCTGCCATTTTAAATCAGTACCTCAATTTCGGCAATTACATCAATATTTTTGCCAATACGCTTCATTTAAACCCAATACATACAAACGTTAGTATCCAGCCCGACATTCTCGGTGCCAGTATTAAAAGCGCTGAGGCGAAAAATGGGAAACCGGATTTCGTCTTCAGAGAGAATAATTTGACCATTTACCTGTATAAGTGGAAATTCAATGGGCTGAAAACCAGGTGCGAGATCCATTTTTATAACGAAAAGGCATTCCTGATAAACTATAATTACAGCATTCTTAGCAATGCAAATAAAGACTACGTTGTCAAAACAATTGCAAGGAAATATTTGAACCAGGATATTGGGGATATAGATATCTCCGATATGAAGATCATCGATAAAAATAACAATACCCTATTTATTAATGATATGCTGGATTATAAGGTTACTTATTTCAGCAAGGAAGCGGATTGGCTGATGGGTTTTACGGGCGAAGTCAATGCTAAAAGGGAAAAACAAAATATTAAGATCAAAATAGCTGAGGAGCATTTTTACAGTAAAGTATAACGTATAGTACACCACCCCCAGCAGCGTTTTTTTTATTTAGAATTGGCCAGTAACGGCATCAGTAATTTATTATAGTTACAAAACGCGTCGAATTACCTCTAAACCACCAGGCGAATTAATATTTATGTATATCAATTAAATAATTGATTATAAGATAATTATTGTAAAATTGTCTGCTAATATTTGTTGTAAACCTTTGATTTAAGGTTAATTATGACGAATTTTATTTAATTTAGGGCTTAATTTAAACAGGTTTTCTACCAAACTATTGTTTTGCCATCGATGTGATTGTTTGTATTTATGAAGAATAGTTTACTTGTATTTCTATTTCTGCTTCTATCATATAGTACTTATAGTCAAACCTGTACTTTAAATGTAAACTTATCATCCACAGGTACCGCTATTTGTTCTGGTAGCAGCGTGGTTTTAACGGCTACACCATCAGCCGGCACCGCTCCTTATAGCTATGTATGGAATACCGGGGAGGTTACACAATCTATAACTATTAACAAGGCGGGTACGTACTCAGTTACCGTAAGTGATAAGACACCCGGTTGTCAACCAGTCAAACAAAGTATTACAATTACCAGTGCGCTTATACCCGATGCACCAACAGCAAATGGTGCTATTGTTTGCCAAAACAGCTCTGCAACCCTTAACGCTACCGCGCCTGGTGGTGTTTATCAATGGTACGATGCCCCAACAGGTGGAAATTTTTTGGCAAGTGGTGCAACTTTTGTCACGCCACCAATAACAGCCGCCAAGATTTTTTATGTGCAAACAACCGTTTCCGGTTGTACGAGTCCGCGAACAGCAGTGGGCGTTAGTGTTTTGGCCAAACCTGATGTTGAAGGTGCGTCAGTTTGCCAGGGAAGCACTGCAACGTTATTGGCCGGTGGTGCCGATACTTATATATGGTACGACACCCCCGGGGGAAATATTTTAGCTACAACTCAGGTATTCACAACCCCTCCATTGCTTAATACAACTACTTATTATGTAGTTGCCACAACCGGTGGTTGCACAAGCGCACCTGTCCCGGTTGTGGCCACAGTAAATCCGCCGCCGCAGGCCCCAACGATTACAAATTTGACTATTTGTTCAGGATCGGTAGCAAGTTTACATGCAAATGCCCCTGCGGGGGTATTTGATTGGTTTACGGTTCCAAATGGCGGGACTTCTTTGATCTCAAGCCCTGATTATACTACGCCACCATTAACAATCACTACCACTTATTATGTACAAACTTCATTAAATGGCTGTGTGAGCACCCGTACACCGGTAACTGTTACGGTAAATCCTGTTCCTACAGCACCTGTTATTTCAAATGTTTCAGTCTGCTCTGGCAGCAGTGCAGCTCTTACACCTACCGGCCCCGGAGGCACCTACCAATGGTATGACTTTGCCAATGGCGGAACCTTATTGTTTACCGGTACTACTTTTAATACACCACCACTAACAAATACCACTACCTACTACGTTCAGGCAACTAACGGCGGTTGCAACAGTGTGCGTACACCGGTAACGGTTTCAATAAATACCCCACCTGTTGCCCCTTCGGCGGCCAGCCCAATTATCTGCTCGGGAAACGCAACAACTCTGACTGCTTTCGCACCAGGTGGCATTTATCAATGGTACGATGCGCCTACAGGTGGTAATTTATTGGTTACCAATGCCAGTTACACTACGCCGGTTCTTACCGCCACTACTACTTATTATGTAGAAACCACTGTGTCAGGTTGTGTGAGTCCAAGATCTGCAGTAACAGTGACCGTTCTCCCGGTACCGATCGCTCCAACGTCTACGGATGTTACGGTTTGTTCCGGCAGCCCTGCTACGCTTACGGCCACAGGTGCAACAGGCACTTATGACTGGTATGATGCCCCTACAGGTGGTAACTATTTGTCATCGGGACAGGTGTTTGCCACACCGGCACTTACAGCTACTACAATATTCTATGTTCAAAATACCACGAGTGGCTGTCCCAGTTCCCGCACACCGGTAACGGTCACCGTAGATCCTGTGCCGCCCTCACCTACAGGAACCGGAACAACGATTTGCCCGGGTTCATCAGCAAACCTCACCGCTTCCGTTTCAAGCGGAACAATTCAATGGTACGATGCTGCCACAGCCGGTAAATTGCTGACTACAGGAAATGCGTATTCTACCCCTTCCTTGTTTGGCACCACGACTTATTACCTGCAAAATAATGTCGGGTCATGCTCAAGTGCACGCACGCCGGTAACAGTTAATGTAACTTCTCTTGCCAATCCGCAATTTCAATATCCTTCCGGTACTCTTTGTACATCGGGATCAAATGCCACCCCCGTTATCAATAATCCATCAGGAGGGACATTCAGCGCTTCACCTGCAGGATTAGTATTTATCAGCACTACCACCGGGCAGATCAACGTTAGTGCAAGCACCCCTGGAAAATACAACATTTTTTTTAATGGTAACGGTACCTGCCCCATTACAACCACTGCTATTATCTCTATTGTCACTACCCCGGATGCTCAATTCTCGTATAGCGGCCCTTACTGCAAAGACCAATCAGATCCATTACCCACTTTCCCGACCGGATCAAGCGCGGGCATATTTACAGCATCTTCCGCGGCATTAGTCTTTACAAACACTAGTACAGGGGAGATCAATATGAATGCAAGTGCTGCAGGTACCTATACCATCACCAATACAATAGCCGCAAGCGGAGCGTGCCCAGCAAGCGTTTTTACTTCTACTGTTACTATTAATCCTGTTGTTGTTGCTAATGCAGGCCCAAATCAAACTGTTTCAACGCCGACCGCACAATTGGCCGGGAGCATTACAAATGCTCCTGGAGGGACATGGTCCGGAGGTACAGGGACTTTCTCGAATCCAAATCTATTAAACGCCGTTTACACACGGGGACCGGGTGAAACAACAGCCACACTTACTTTAACCTCAGCCGACCCTCCTGGTCCATGCGGCCCCCAGTCGAGCCAGATGACGATTGCCTTTAATGTGGTGCCCGGAGCGCCTGTTGCTTCCGGGGTCACGATCTGTTCCGGCAATACCGCGACTTTGTCAGCAACCGCACCGGGTGGCGCCTATCGTTGGTTTGACGCAGCGACCGCAGGAACACAGCTCGCAAGCGGCCCATCTTTTACCACCCCCGCACTTACTGCCACTACCACATATTATGTACAAACAACTATTGGAGGCCTTACCAGTGCGCGCACACCGGTTACTGTAACGGTAAATCCAATACCTCCAACACCTTTGGCGCCAGGAGCGATAATCTGCGCAGGCAGCCCGGCTACACTCACGGCAAGCGGCTCAGTTGGCAGTTACCTGTGGTATGATGCACCGTTAAATGGCACCCTGTTATCAACAAGTAACACTTATATAACCCCAGCATTGTCAGCCAATACTTCCTATTATGTAGGTGCAAGTAATGGCGGATGTACCAGCCCATTAACCAAGGTGGATGTAGTCGTAAATCCGGTACCATCTATAACAAGTCCTTTTGTCGATAATGTTTGCAGTGGCACCGCATTGAATTATACGATAACTTCTGATATCCCTACAGCTACCTTTAGTTGGAGCCGTGCCGCAGCAACAGGGATAAGCAATCCGGCAGTAACTAACCAGGCATCTTCAACAATCACAGAAACCTTGATCAATACAGGCGGAACCCCTGTGAATGTAACCTATGTGATAGTACCCACTGCTAACGGGTGTTCGGGAACTCCTTTCAACTATGTGGTAACGGTTAACCCTACGCCGGTTGTAACCAGCGGCACTACAGCGAGTATTTGTAACGGAACAACGGATAATTATGTTGTCACGTTTAATACGCCCAATACTTCTTTTACGTGGAGCCGTGCGGCAGTGGCCGGTATAAGTAACGCTGCAGTCTCAGGGCAAACAGCCGGTACAATACGCGAAGTCTTATTTAATACGAGTAATGTGCCTGTTGATGTTACTTATGCATTTACCTACAAAGCCGGCACATGTGCCGGAGTACCATTCAATTTAGTAATCACCGTTTATCCGGCTGTAAGGGTGATCAGTTCGGCCAAAGATGTAGTATGCAGTGCAACCGCTCAAAATTATACTATTGGCACGAACCTGCCTTCGGCAACATTTAACTGGAGCCGCGCAAAAGTAGCTAACATTTCTAACCCGGCTGTAACCAACCAAACTTCGGGGATCATAAATGAAACCTTAATCAATACCAGTACACAGCCTGTCATTGTTACTTATGTAATAACTCCTTCGGCAAATGGATGCGACGGCATTCCCTTTACTTATAACGTAACGGTAAATCCGCAACCCACAAAGCCGGTTGCCAATGCCAACTCACCTATTTGCATCGGCAGTACCATACAGCTAAGAACTCCAACAATTGCAAAAGCAACCTATTTATGGACAGGGCCTAACGGTTATTCATCAAATTCGCAGAATCCGGATATTACCAATGTAACGGCAGCTAATGCCGGCGAATATGATTTATTTGTCACTTTGAACGGTTGTACAAGTAACGCATCGCCTGTTACAGTCGTAATAAATGCCCCTCCCCATGCAGACGCGGGACCTGATTTATCGGTTTGTCATAACATAACCGCGGTGCCTTTAACTGGAACTGTAACAGGGGGAACCACAAAAGGGTTATGGACAATTGTTAGCGGTACAGGTACCCTTTCTAAAGCAAATGATCTGCTTAATGCACAGTACATCCCTTCGGCTGCAGACAAGATCGCAGGATCGGTAACATTAATGCTGGCATCTACCAGTAAAGATGATTGCACCGTATCTACCGATGACATGAACATTATTTTTACTACAGCAACAATATCAAGCCAACCAACGGACGCAATTTGTACGGGAACCGCGCAAAACTACAAGATCACATCCAGTACGCCTAGTGCAACATTTAACTGGAGCCGCGCTGCAGTAGCAGGCATAAGTAATGGAGCGGTAAGCGGTCAAACCACGGATATTATTAATGAAACTTTGTTTAATACAACAACCAGCCCTATAGATGTAATTTACACTATCATACCTAATGATAACGGTTGCCTGGGCACGCCTTTTACCTATACCCTTACGGTAAATCCAACGCCGGTCACGCCAACAGCTACGGCCAACACCCCGGTTTGTGTTAATAGTACCATTCATCTGCAAACGGCTGCTGTGGCCAATGCAACTTATTCCTGGACAGGCCCCAACGGCTTTGTGTCCCCACTACAAAACCCGGACCTGGTTGGCGTGACAACCGCTAATACAGGCACTTATATTTTAACTGTATTTGTAAACGGATGCCCCAGCCATACCGCATCAGTAGATGTACAAGTGAACGAGCAATCTACCGCATTTGCAGGCCCTGATCAAACATTATGCGCTACCACTACAGCTATAAAGCTTGACGGCAGCATAATTGGCGGAAGCGCGACAGGACAATGGACAACGGACGGCACGGGGACTTTTGACAATAGTAAAGATCCAAAAACTACATACCACCCATCAGCAGCGGATAAAACCGCGGGGAAAGTGACACTGACGCTTGCTACAACAAGCCCAGATGACTGTGCCATAAAAAGCGATCAGATGGTGATAAACTTTCAACCTGCGCCTGGCGCAGATGCAGGGCCGGATCAAGCAGTTTGCTCACAGGATGTTGCGGTCACATTAACAGGCCAGGTATTTATTTCCGGCGGTGGCAGTTGGACCACCAGCGGAACGGGTACGTTTAGCCCCGCCAATGCTCCGCCAAATGCACTTTATCTGCCAAGTCAGGAAGACATCAAAAATGGCTCCGTGATCTTGACCCTGCATGCAGCTGCGGCCGGCCTTTGTAATATATCTACCGACGATATGACCGTGCGGTTTGTACCGCCGCCTACCGTTGATGCAGGCGGTACGAGGTATGTATTACATGGCAAAACGATCACCCTAAATCCGACTGTTAGTGATAGCAATGTGCAATACTTGTGGACTCCCAATACTAACATGGATGACAATACCCTGAAAAATCCTACCATTACAGGTGTTAGTGACATCACATATACCTTAACGGTGACCGATAGCAGGGGCTGCGTTTCGTCCGACCAGACATTTATTAAGGTATCACCTTTAATAGTTATCCCGAATACCTTTACGCCAAACGGGGATGGTGTCAATGATATTTGGAATATTGAAGGGCTGATCGCATATCAGCAAGCTACAGTAGATATATTCGACAGATATGGGCAAAAGGTGTTTCATTCAATTGGCTATGGAAAAGCATGGGATGGAACTTATGGTGGCAAGCAAGTCCCCACCGGAGTATACTATTACGTTATTGATCCTAAATTTGACGGCACCACGGTACTTTCAGGTGCGCTCACCATTATCCGGTAACAAAACTTCTTAAAAACAGTAAAGCCCCTGATGGGCAGGGGCCTTTACTAACCAATTATAAACCTAAATTATGAGAAGACGTTGTTAAAATTCTTGGTGTAAAAGTAACACTATTAATTAAAATGTAGAATATACATTTGTAATTTTTTTGTCAGTATTTCAATTAGAACCAGTTAACATTAAATTTACATTACCAAAACATCTAAAATTATAATAAATATATAAATTTTTGAAGTTTTATTGTCGTTTATTAATGTTGACGATGTAAAAGTAACAAAAAAATCATAAAAGCAACAATTATTTTAATAAATTATACAAAAACTTAAAAATCATGCATAAAAAATAGATAAATGTTACACATATTCATCATTTATGATCTTTTAAAATGATTTAATGTTCAAAAATTGACTCAAAATGAGTCAATTTTAACTCAAAATATCTTTTTTATGTAAAAACAAGTTACTTGCCCCGGTTTTATCAAGGCGAAAGACATAAAATCGCTGAAAAAGTAAAAACCGGAAGAAAAAACAACCTATAAGTCCCCAATTCACCCTTTTTTCAACGTGTACTTGAGAAAAACACAGCTAAGTGACAGAAAACTTTATAAATATTACTTAATACAAACATCCATGTGCAGAGGCTTTATCACCTTTGCTGAAATTTTTTTAGCTGCTTTATGACTTCTGCCAAACCGGTCCATCCCGAACTTACGAACTCCACTTTATGGGTGATGACCATCGCTACCGGCCTGATCGTTGCCAACCTGTATTATAACCAGCCTTTATTAGATGATATTGCAGGAACATTTCATGTAAGTCACACCAAGGTTGGGCAGGTAGCTATACTCACGCAGTTGGGCTATGCCACAGGCATGCTCTTTATTGCGCCCCTGGCAGATATGATACGCCGTAAACAGTTAATTGTCATTTGTCTGGCGTTGGCTGTTATTTCATTGTTGCTTACCGCGATGGCACCGAATATCAATGTGTTGATCATCTCGAGCTTTTTTGTGGGGATATTTTCATTGATACCTCAGTTGCTTGTACCTATGACCGCTCACCTGGCAAAACCTGCAGAGCGTGGGAAGAAAATAGGTGTTGTAATGAGCGGACTCCTCCTGGGCATTTTGCTTTCAAGGACGATCAGTGGATTTATTGGGGCTCATTTTGGCTGGCGCGCCATGTTCTACATTGCCGCGGGCATTATGGTGGTGATATGGCTGCTGCTATTCTTTTTATTACCTGAAGTAGAACCGGAATATGACGGAACTTACGGCTCCTTAATGAAATCAATGCTTTCGCTAATTAAAACACAACCCGCGATCAGGATCGCTTCAATAAGAGGCGCTTTATGTTTTGCATGCTTTATGGCCTTTTGGACCACACTGGTATTTTTACTGAAAGAGAATTTCAACAAAGGCAGCGATGTCGCCGGTTTATTCGGATTGGTAGGCGCGTTTGGCGCGGTGGCGGCGGGACTAATGGGCAGACTGAGCGATAAGATGGACGCGTATAAGCTATCCACTTTTACTTTACTGCTTATTGTGATCTCTTTTGCGATCTTCCTTTTCTCAGGAAATAGTATCGCAGGCCTGATCATCGGTGTGATCGTTCTGGATATGGGCGTACAGGCAACGCATATTTCTAACCAATCGCTGATCTATTCACTTAAACCCGAAGCACGCAATCGCATCAACACCATTTATATGGTAACGTACTTCATAGGCGGGGGCATCGGCACTTACCTTGCCAGCCAGGCCTGGGGCCACTTTAAATGGGCGGGTGTTTGCTGGGTAGGTATAGGGCTATCTGCAATTGCTACCGTTGTACATTTATTTAATCATAAAACTGTACAAAAAATCAGGCGCGGTGTATAGATTATAGACTACAGTCTATTGCATTCGCTATACATTTTGAACAACCATTAACCCGATACCGTTTTTAAGAATGGTATAAAAACAGCCCCACTCTGCCCTTAATTTATTTCTCCAAAGGCTTGTCCTAAAAATTGATTTTTTCTAAGAGCAAAAAGCTCATTCTGGCACTGAATTGGGACATGTTTATTAAATGCAGTACAAGATGGCACTCGACCCTAAAAAAATCAGCGAAGGAGAAGAGCAGGAGTGGGAAAACCCATTAAATCCTGAAAAGCCTTCTGATGCCCGCGATAAGGAACAAATCGAGAGGCAATACAAAGAGGCAAAACGCCGGAAAGATAATCTGACCGAGAAAGATCATATCGACAGAAAACTTAAAACTAAGTAAACACGTATAATAGGTAACAACCTTAAAAGCAATTTTATGAAAAGCCAAAAACTAACACCAGCAAACAAACTAGTAAAGCGTTTTGACAACGAACTAAAGAGGCTTTTATTAAGCGACCTGATCAGTATTAAAACAGCGCAGAAGAAATTGGTTAACACATTTAACGTAGCGTAAACCTATATCAATTATCATTTTATGAAAACCCAAACAAAACCATCTGTAAACAAATTAGTATCAAGTTTTGACAGGGCGCTCAAAACCATGCTGAAGGAAGATATAAAATCTTTCAAGTCAAGGAGTCAATTTATACCCAGCAATCACCGGGCAGCGGCACAAGTTCGCTTGTAAGTTGCCTGATCAATATATAATACATCTACCTATCAAATTCCTACGAAAGAAATAAAGCCTTGTAAATTCAAGGCTTTATTTTTGCCCTGCCTCAAAGCAGTGGCCACAAGGTACCCGATCCTTGTAATAATCCTCCACTCAATATCATTTAAACAATTGTAACTCATTCTTTTGGATGTTATAACATTATTATATATTTGTATATTGCCAGAAAAGAATTAAATTATCCTGTTGGTTAAAAACGCTTAATTGATATTACATTTTACAATAAACTAAACCTTCTGTATTTCAGCTACGTAGAAGCTTTACCTTAACTATTGAAATGAAGAGAATTCTAATTATTGAAGACGAACAGGACATCATAGATATAGCTACTATAATACTGGAGGATGAAGGATATGAAGTTTGTAGCTTCAGCGATTTTCGCGGATATGAAAGCAAAGTCAACGACAGTCATGCCGATTTGGTATTGCTTGACCTGAACCTGCAGGGTTATCATGGTAAAGACATTTGCAAATACATCAAAGCAAACGATCATTTAAAGCAAACTCAGGTGGTCTTAATGTCGGCCAATCGTGACATACAGGCTGTTAAAGAAGAAGCCGGTGCTGATGCTTACATCTGTAAACCCTTTGATCTTAACGATTTTATAGAAACCATAAAGACCTACGTCAATATTACCCCCGCTATATCAGGAATATAGTTTATCATAAAATAAAACATTATTCTTACCATAAAGTTGTGAATGATATTTTAACTTTATAGTTGTTGAATATATCATTTTATGAGTAAACGAATATTACTGCTTGAAGACGAAAAAGAAATTCTAGAGTTGATCCAGGAAATACTGGAAGAAGAGGGCTACAATGTGATAGCCTTTAGTCATTATGAATCTGTTGAAGACATAATGGACTTTTCGCCACAGCTTATACTCTTGGATATCAGGCTATCAAACGGCTACGGCCATTTATTGTGCGAGGACCTGAAATCAAACCCAAAAACTTCTCATATCCCTGTAATATTAGTTTCGGGTGCCAACAATCTTGAAAAAATAGCAGCAGATTATAAAGCCGATGGCTTTCTTGCAAAACCATTTGACATGGAAGACCTGATCAAAATGGTTAAAAATTACGATTGATCTATAAATCTTATCTCGGCTTTTGCACGAAATATATTTTATTGCACATTTCGCAATAGTATTTATCTATGAAGTGCAGAAATTTTTTCATAAACCAGCCCCTGTGTTTTTTATGCTGGAAACCCTCGCCGCAGCATGGGCAATAATAGTGGTGCTGTATCCTGAGAATAGTCTTCATTTATAATTGTGATTTCCCTTTTTAACGGGACAAAAGCGCGAAGGTTACCACAGGAACGGGTTTTTGCGAAATAATTTTGCAAATAATATTTGATCCCCTGTATCTGTCACTTTTCAAACACAACAGTGTCTGGTTTTACACCTAATTTCTCCAGTGAGTCGTTAATGTCCTTTATCATTGGATCGGGGCCACACACGTAAAAATGCTTATTAAAATCCTTTACTTCTGCCTTTAAGAATTCAAGATCAATTTTGCGGTGATCATTGGCACCGCCTTTTTGTTGCGTAGTAGAGAATATGATATTAAGACCCTGCATAGCCCTGAATTCATTTTCAAGGATAATATCCTGATCTGTTTTGTTGGAAAAGAAAAGGGTGTTCCCATTAAGCTGGTCGGCCTCGCGTAGTTGCCTTAATATCGCGATAAAAGGCGTGATACCCGCGCCGCCGGCTATAAAATAACCGGGGCCTTTATATTCAATAGCTCCCCAAACATCCCGGATGATCAATTCATCACCTGCTTCCAGCTCACCCAGCCGTTTGGTAACGCCATCATGGTCAGTATAACTTTTTATGGTGAACTGAAGGTACGGGTCACTATTTAGGCAGGTGAACGTGAATGGCCGCAACTCATCTTTCCATTTCTCTTCGTTGATGGATACATCCGTAGCCTGGCCTGGATTAAAGTGAAAGCCCTCGGGCTTCTCCAAATTATATTGCCTTACATCATGTGTTACCCTGGTAACCGAAATGATTTTGACGATGTGTTCCATTTTATCACGAATTAATAAATGCCTGTTAGTTTGGATTTTTTTGATAGCTGGCTGGTGTGATACCCGTCCATCGTTTAAAGGTACGAGTAAAGGCACTCAATTCATTATAACCAAGCATGTATGATATTTGTTTAACCGGGTAAGTGCGTTCCTTCAAATAATTTATCGCCAGGGTTTTGCGCACCTCATCCGCCAGTTGCTGAAAATTAATGCCCTCCTCCTTTAATTTACGCTGCAAGGTACGTGCGCTTACGTTAAAGTTTGATGCGATATCTTCCAGGGAAACTATTCCGAGATAAGAATTAGCCATCAGGTAGTTATGGATGCGACTTTGCAATGATTGCTTTTCGGATATCTCAGGTTTTTCGGCAGCGATCTTCTGAAGCAGGATATTTTGCAGTTCGTAGTTTGCTGTAATGATGGGTTCGTTCCAGTATAGTTTATCAAATGTGATTGTATTCACGGCAGCATGATCTGTTGGCTTACAACGCATCACACGTTCACATTCCTCCGCGTTTTGCATCTGCCCCATATAACTCACCGCCTTTGGTTTTATTTTCTTTAACATCAATCCATCCAATTCATGTATCACAAAAACCATCAGGAGATCGAGTGTTTGAGCAACCGGCAATGAGTTTTGCCAGTCGGGATAGGTTGGTATAAACTTGACTGTGAAAGTATGCTCATCCTGCGCTGCTATTAATTCAAAGGCTTCCGTGATCAAGTGTGTAAGTGATGCCGCGATAGTCAATGCCTCGCCCACAGTGCTGCTGCTTTTGATAATCTCACCAACAATACCCAATGCCGATAACTGCAACGACTCGCCAAAGTGCAGTCCGAATAATTTGTCCTTGCTCAAGTGGATGGCATTTGTCCAGATATCTGTAACCTGTTTATTGGAGAGCGGTTGTTGTTCGCTTTGTAACTGGCTGATGGTGATGCCGGACAAGCGGCACAAGGTTTCGGGTGAGATATCGCGCTGCGCTGAGTAAGCCAGCAGGCCCAGGATCACTTTTTTTAACTGGTCTTCCATATTTTATTATTAATAATCAAATATAAGCCGCCCTTTTTAAATCAAGTCAAAATGGCGCAAAATGGTAAATCAATGTCGCGCATTGGTAAGTTCCCCCTGCCCTCATCTCCTGACCTTTGAATTATCAAAACGAAAGGAAAATATAATGGCATTCATAAACAACTAATGAAAAAGATCATCATGATATGCCTGGTAGCCCTGGTGGGTTACGCGCATGCCCAAACAACGAACACAATTAATAAACAATCAAAAAACAATAACATGGAAAACGAAGCAAAAAGAGTAGTAACTGAATTTTTAACCGCCGTACAAAAAGGCGATACACAAAAGCTGGCAGCCTTGATGCACCCGGATGTGGAATGGAGTCAGCCTGGGAATAACCGGATATCGGGTTTTAAAAGATCAAGTGCAGAGGTGTTCCAGATGGTGGGTAAAATGTATGAGCTGTCTGATAGTACCCTTGTGTTAACCAGCATTAAATCAATAGGCGTGAATGGCAATAGTGTAGCTTGCCTTATCCATTGGAATGCGGCCCAGCCCTCGGGCGGAGTTTTGGATATCGACAATATCGATGTATACACTGTAGAAAACGGGCAGATTACTAAAGTGAATATTTTTACTGCCGACCAGGAAAAGGAAGACAAGTTTTGGGGTGAGTAACTATTGCGCAATACAAGGGCCGCTACTTATGTAAGGCCCTTGTATTATTGATGTTAGTTAATTTGTATGAGTATCTTTTTTAGGAAGCTTCTGCTTCACAAGCTCATATGATTGGCGGATATAATGCTCCCACCTCTGCTTATTGAATACGCTGACATCCTCAACCAATACCCATTTGTACCTCGCAACGTAAGGCGCAGGTATTATTCCGCTTGAGTTTGATAGTTCATCAAACTCTTCGTCTTCCACTTTGAAAGAGACTTTTACAGGAGACTCTAATTACATCACGCAAAACATTTTTTCGCCGATCAAAAAGCAGAGGTCATTACCCCACTTAATGTCCTCGGTTACAGAGGGTAGCTCCTTGCAAATTTTCGTTAAAGTTTCTATATCCACATTTTAACTATTTTAATGAGTGAATGAAAGTAACAAAAACAGTTTAATTATGATCTAAAAGCGATAAAAAGAAGGATGCTAATTAAATAATTATGTCATTTAAAAATCAACTTTAAATTAAATTTATAAATGAATGAATATTCATTTATATTTGTACTATGCGTAACCGCGATGAAAATAAAGAACTGCTGATCCGCCAAAAGGCCATTGAATTGATTGTAAAGCATGGGCTCGACGGCTTCAGCATGAATAAAGTAGCAAAGGCTGCCAAAGTATCCCCCGCTACATTATATATCTATTTTAAGGATAAGGACGATTTTATCTCGCGCCTGTCCATGGAGATCGCCGAAAAAATGATAGGCTACAGTTTAAAAAATTTTGACCCGGAAATGGGTTTCGAGGCCGGTTTAAGTGTGCAGTGGAAAAACAGGCTCGAATTTCTGCTTGAGCACATGAATGAAATGGAGTTCCTGGAGATCATGAGGTACAGCAGCTATTATGAAAAGGTTACCCAAAAGATCACAGAAACATTTGGTGATGCAATGAGCCGGTTTATTAAAAATTCTGTAAAAAAAGGAGAATTGATGGAGTTGCCTTTTGAGGTGTATTGGTCGGTGGCGTTCGCCCCGCTTTACCAGCTGATAAAATTCCATAACCAGGGCAACAGCTACGCCAACGGCACATTTATCCTGACTGAGGATCTCTTAAAGCAGGCTTTTAATTTGGTTGTGAAAGCACTAAAACCTTAAAAAAAATTGTAATAAATAACATGAAACTTAATCATATTAATATACCCGTTGAAGATGTTGCCGCAACAAGGCAATTCTTTGAACAATATTTTGATTTTAAATGCCTGGAGGTGAAAGGCGACAATGCCTTAGCCATATTGAAAGGGACGGATAATTTCGTATTGGTGCTGATGTCAAAGGCATTTAATAAAAATGCACCAATAACTTATCCCGACGCCTTTCATGTTGGGTTTTTAGTCGACAATGATGAACAGGTAAATTCCGCTTATCAGCGTTTAATCGCAGGAGATCTGGCGATAGATCATCCGCCGGGAAAAATAAGGGGACAATATGGGTTTTATTTTAAGGCACCCGGTGATTTACTGGTTGAGGTAAGCACCCATTTAACTGAATAATAAATTTTTAATTCTATACATATGAACAACATTGCAATTGATCACAATCAACCACATCATGTTTTGTTGGTTTTCCGCACCTGTGCAGCTGCACAGGAAAATGATCCAATCTTACAGGAACGATCCGTTTATTACCAGTATCTGAAAGAGAAAGGAAAAATAATGCTGTCGGGTAATTTCTGGAACCTAGGTGAAGCATTTGCGATCGTACGTGTAACCTGCGCCGCCGAGCTGGAAGAGATCATCGATAACGACCCTGCCCTGAATCAAAATATATTTGAGCTAAAAAGGGTCATGGCGTTCACCCCTGAACATGATGCCATCACATTTAGCCAGGCAGACCCATATCAGCTTGACCAGTATGCTTAAATTGTTATAAAACAACTTCATGGATTAGCGCCGGGACAAGGTAAATAGTTTATCTCATTATCATTAAATTATATAATTTTGATAAGGGACAATTTACCCGATGCTAAACCTATGAAAAAGCGCTTATTGTTATACGGCTGTGTATTAATGTCATTGCTCATCTCAGCAAGCTTTACTCCTGATGATCGCAAAACACTGGCAATCGGCTCCCCTGCCCCTGATTTCAGTTTGCCCGGCATCGATGGCAAAACCTATACCCTCGCATCATTCAAAAATGCCAAAGTGTTTGCAGTAGTTTTTATGTGCAACCATTGCCCCACCTCGCAGGCTTATGAGGGCCGGGTAATTAAGCTGACGAATGATTACGCTTCGAAAGGCGTAACCGTAGTTGCCATCAACCCCAATAATCCGGCATCGCTACGGTTAGATGAATTGGGCTACAGCGATGTGGGCGATTCCTTTGATGAAATGAAAGTGCGCGCCAAAGACAAGCATTTTAATTTCCCTTACCTGTATGACGGTGATACGGAGATCGCCTCCACCAAATTCGGGCCGGTATCAACCCCGCACATTTTTATATTTGATAAGGACAGGAAACTGCGTTACCAGGGCCGTATTGATGATATGGAAAATCCAGCAAAAACACCGACGAGTAATGACGCGCGGAATGCTATCGATGCTTTACTGGCTGGTAAGGAAGTGCCCGTGGCAACCACCAAGGTTTTTGGCTGCTCCATCAAATGGATTGAAAAAAAGGACTGGATACAAAAAGCCGAGATACAATGGGCCAAAGAACCTGTTAAATTAGATTCGATCAGTGCCGCCGGTATCAGCGATCTGCTTAAAAATAATACCGATAAATTAAGGCTGATCAACGTTTGGGCTACCTGGTGCGGGCCATGCGTGGCTGAATTCCCCGATTTGGTAACCATTAACCACATGTACCGCGACAGGGGCGTTGAACTGGTGACCATCAGCTCGGACGAAATGACCAACAAGGGAAAGGCCTTAACCTTTCTGCAAAAAAAGCAGGCTTCAGGGCTAAATTACATTTACAGCGGCGATAGTAAATATAAAATGATCGAAGCCATCGATCCAAAATGGCAGGGCGCATTGCCCTACACCATATTGGTTGAACCGGGTGGCAAAGTGGTGTACGCTAAAGAAGGGGCTTTTGATCCTGATGAACTAAAAAAGATAATATTTGATAACCCGATGATCGGGAGGATCTATAAGGAATAATTTCACCCCTTCCCCTTAAATACATTCTGCTTCACAATAAATAGCGGCAGCGAGCCATGGTTTAATATTCGGTCGTGGAAATCTTTGATATTAAAGTCCTTGCCTTGCTTCTTCCGTAATTCTTCTTTCCAATGCAGAATTTGTAATGCTCCATATTTGTAGGTGACCACCTGCGCGGGCCAGCGCCTTACCCGGGCGATCTCACGCATGGCGATGTCATCCTGTCCACGGATATTTTTCTTCCAGAAATCAAGTGCCTGCTGATCCGTCCAGCCATAATAATTCAGCCCCACATCCAAAGGCACACGCACCGATCTTACGATGTCCCACTCCCATTTTCCCAGTTCGTCATAAGGGGTTTTATATACGCCGAGCTCTTTCCCCAATTCTTCAGCATATGCACCCCACCCTTCGGCAAAGCCGATATAAAAGAACAATTGCTGCACATCAGACACCTTGGTTTGGGCGATGATGGACGCCTGGTAATGATGCCCCGGCACCGCCTCGTGTATAAACAGCCAGTCGACCTGGCGCTTATTGTATGGCTTGTCAAACAGGTTATAATAAAAGGTATTGTTGTCGTAATAGCCCGGTGTTTGAGCAAGCTGCCTTGCCTCTCCTTTTTTAATCGTCAGGTCAGCTATTTTTGTGATGCTGAATAATTTTGGCAGGTTGCTATAGACCACCTCTTTAGTTCGTTCAAACGACTTTTGCACTTCATTTGAGTCGGCGATGAAGAATGAAGGATCATTCAGGTGTTTATAAAAATCATCCTCGCTCAATCCCGTTTGCCTACGGATATCCTCAATATGGCTTTTTACCCGTTCAACCTCAGCTAATCCGAATTTATAGATCTGATCGGGAGTAACGTCATCGCTTACCCATCGCTTTAGTAAATAAGCATACCATTCCTTCCCATTGGGAACCGTAATAATACCGCCTGTTGAAATTTTAGCCGGGCGATCCTTTATCCATTGCTGTTCCAAAGCCAATCGCTGCAGATTTAAACCGGTTTCATATTTCATCAGCTCATAATCCAATTTTTGCGAAGGATTGAGAGTAGCATTTTTATAAGCAGGCAGTTGTGATTGTATTGATCTGAAAAAATCCAGCTGCTTTTGAATATTAACGGCAGACCCGATATGCTCCAAACCGCTTACATAGCTTAGCTCCAGGTCGGGCATATGCAGGGATTGATATTCGCTTACAAAATCCTTAGAAAACTGATCGAAATTTTTCTGTTGGGCTAACGCTGAAAGTGACAGCATAAAAGCGCAGAGGGAAAGCAGAAATACCTTCATGTATTTAGATTTGATAGATAGACTATGCAATATAAGGGGTTGTTACATAATCGGCGCCCCCAAATCTGAATATCACCCCTTTTGGGGGATGAGGTATATAACTGAATATTTCTTTAAGATGATGCGCATACTCAACGGCCAAAACTAACCAGACAGAGGGGATGACAAGATTATGATCGCGATTTGTTATGATAATTCAATCACCGATTGTAAACCACGCGAATCAATAGTGTTGTAGTCGCCAAAAGGCTTACGTATGGCGATCTTTTTCAAAATTTGTAATTGTCCATGTAAATAATTTATTAATTTAGACGCAGAATCCTAAACCATGAATAAAAATATTATCGCCACGCTTTTTGTTATTTGTTTAATATATGTTAGCTGTTCAAAAACCAGCAAATCAGATAATGGCCCGCAAAAGACCGACACCCCACCGATAAAAATTGAACTGGTTAGTGGAGGCGGCCAAACCGATACTATTGGGAATCCACTTTCAAGCCCTATAACCGTAAAGGTCACGCAAAATGGAACGCCAATGAGTGGATATTCGGTTCAATTCCAGGCGTCAGGGTGTAATAAGGATGATATAATTTCTACAATTAGCCAACCTGATGGAACGGCCGGTTATATTTGGTCACTTTCCAGTGAAGTGGGGCAGCAGAGTTTAAAAGCTTATGTTTTAAATTCCAGCAATCAAAAAATCGATTCGGTTACGACTACTGCAACAGGCCTTTCGACTGGACCCGGCTGGCATCGTTCCGGTTGTTCATTGCAGGGAAGTTCTTCAGCGGTAGCTTTCTGCAAATTAAGCACCGGTAGATTGTACACCTGCTTTGGAGGAATAAAAACTTACCTTAGGTATTCTGATGACAACGGGGTAAGTTGGAATGCTGTTAAATCTCTGGGGAATAGTCATACAATTACCGATGTAATCTCCAGTCCTTCAGATGAGCTCTTTGTTCTTACTGAAGGTACTGACGGCACTTTTTATTCGAACGACGCCGGTCAAACCTGGTCAAATTTAGGTGTACCACCTTTCAACACAGGATCTTTTACAACCATAGTTTGCACCCCAAGCGGAAAGTTAATAGCAACTACAGTCTCACAAACACCTGTATATATTTCACCTGACAAAGGTAAGACATGGTCTGCAATAAATAATAGCGCATTTGTTCCACAAAATAATACGAGGCCACTTTTCAATAATCCAACTGAAGACCAGGATGGAAATCTATATGTAGTCGAACAACAAAATGGCAATATTTTTATGTCAGTGGACGCAGGTAAAACCTGGAACCTGGTAATTGAAACCGGGTATAACGCTCCCGGGGATGTCTTCTCCCTTTACATTGATAATAATAATTGGTTTTATAAGAGTACAGTGCAGTTTCAACCAGGTATATATATATCAAAAGATAAAGGCACCACTTATACTATGTTGATACACCTCCCTCCCGCGTCAGACATTGAAAACATGAGTATGCAAAGCGATGGCAATTTTTATTATGAAGATATAGCTCGCGGCTTGTACTCTTATGATGGCAATTCATCTAAATTGATATATCCTTATGGCGGAACATTTGTTCAACCATACATTGTAGCAAAAAACAATAACATCATTTTCGCTAATGAGGGACAAGGGTATATCAGGTATTATACTAAATGATGTCGCATCTTTATTATGCCCAAGGAGGGTATTGAATCGAGTTCTACACTATCCAATCAAAGTGCTTTTCCCGCTGCACACCCGGTGGCAGAAATCTTTCTTTCAGAAATTCTCCGGTATGGGATTGCTCCTTCTTGATCAGGTCTTCTGGTACCCCTTCGAATATTACATTACCGCCATTATTCCCGCCTTCGGGGCCGATGTCAATCACCCAATCTGCGCATTTGATCACGTCCATATTATGCTCGATCACGATAATGGTATTGCCATGATCCAGCAGGGCATCAAATGACTTGAGCAGCTTTTTGATATCAGCAAAATGAAGGCCGGTTGTCGGCTCATCAAATATGAACAGCGTTTTGTTGGCATTATTACCTTTTACCAGGAAGGACGCCAGCTTGATACGCTGTGCCTCACCACCGGACAATGTATTGGATGATTGCCCCAATTGCACATAGCCCAAACCCACATCCACCAAAGGCTTTATCTTGCTGATAATCTTCGGCTCTTTTTTGAAGAATTCCAGGGCTTCGTCAATGGTCATGCCGAGGACATCGGATACATTTTTTTCATTGTAGGTAACATCGAGGATGTGCTGCTTAAAGCGCTTTCCTCCGCATGTTTCGCAGGTCAGGAAGATGTCCGCCATAAACTGCATCTCTATCTTTACTTCACCTTCACCCTGGCAGACGTCGCAGCGGCCGCCCTCCACGTTAAATGAAAAAGCTGATGGCTTCAATCCCGCTGCTTTGGCTACCGGTTGACTTGCAAACAAATTACGTATCTCGTCCCAGGCTTTCACATAGGTAACGGGATTGGAGCGGGATGACCGTCCTATGGGATTTTGGTCGACGATCTCGACTTGTTCCACTTTCTGATAGTCGCCTTCTATCGCATCATATGAGCCGGTTTGCTCACCTGTATAATTGCCCAATGCCTTTTGCAAAGCAGGCGCCAAAATGCGTTTCACCAAACTGGTTTTTCCTGAACCGGATACACCAGTTACTACAGTTAAAATACCTAATGGAAATTTAGCATTAACGTGTTTCAGGTTATTCTCTCGGGCACCTTTGATCTCAATATAATCATTCCATTTGCGGCGGGTGGCCGGAATGGCTATTTGTTCCTTCCGGGCCAGGTAACGACCGGTCAAGCTATTATCATCCTTAATGATCTCATCATAAGTACCAGAGAAGATCAATTCGCCGCCATGCGTTCCGGCTTCAGGGCCGATATCGATAATATGGTCGGCAGCCTGCATGATCTCTTCTTCGTGCTCCACTACCAAAACGGTATTACCCACATCACGCAACGAGCGCAGTACGCTGATCAGTCGCTGGGTATCGCGCGGATGCAAGCCAATGCTCGGCTCATCCAGCACATATACCGATCCCACCAAACTGCTACCTAATGAGGTGGCTAAGTTAATTCGCTGTGATTCACCGCCCGATAAGGTATTTGATAAACGATTTAGGGTTAAATAGCTTAATCCAACATCGTTTAAGAAAGAGAGCCTGTTGGTGATCTCCATCAGCAACCTCTTCCCTATCTTCAGGTCTTGTTCATTCAATTCAATATTGGTAAAGAATTCGAGCGCCTTATCCAATGGCATCAGCACCACATCAGTAATGGATTTGCCTGCTATTTTCACATAAGAGGCGTCCTGCCGTAATCGACTTCCCTTGCATTCCGGGCAAGTAGTTTTGCCGCGATAACGCGATAGCATCACCCGGTATTGTATCTTATAGGTTTGTTCTTCCAGTTCCTTAAAAAAAGCATCCATGCCGCGAAAATATTGGTTACCCGTCCAAAGCAGGCGTTGTTGTTCCTCGCTTAACTGGTTATATTGGCGGTGGATGGGAAAGTCAAACTTCAAAGCATTTTTTACCAGCGCTTCATTCCATTCCCGCATCTTCTCACCGCGCCATGGGGCTATTGCGCCTTCGTAAACTGTTTTACTTTTGTCTGGGATCACCAGGTCCTCATCGATGCCAATGATCTTACCATAGCCCTCACAGCGCTTGCAGGCCCCATAGGGGTTGTTAAAGCTGAAGAAATTTGGCGTGGGTTCTTCAAAATTGATGCCATCCAATTCAAAGCGGTCGCAAAAGAAACGTTCGGTTTCCGTGTCGGCATCAGGCTGACGATATCTTACGTAGCAATCGCCCTTACCTTCAAAAAATGCCGTTTGCACCGAATCTCCTAAGCGGCTGATGGTTTCGTCGGTTTCATTTTTGGTGATACGATCGATTACGATCTTCACCTCAGAATAGTGATCGGTAAGTGGTGAGCTATCGGTATTACTGGCTTTTTTGCTGTCCGCTTTCAGCTTGATCTTCATCGAGCCTTCATCCACAGACTCATCTGCCAGCAAATCTTCAATTCTCGAAAGTTTGTTTTGATAATCAACACGTACAAAACCCTTTTGCAGTAGTACGGCCAATTCTTCTTTCAGACTGCGGTTATTATGAGGATAAAGCGGGCATAAAATAGTAACCTGGGTTTCATCCGGCATAGCTGTGATAAAATTGACTACATCAGTCACCGTATCCCTTTTTACGATCTGCCCCGACACAGGCGAAATAGTTTTGCCGATACGTGAAAAAAGTAATTTCAGGTAATCATATATTTCTGTAGAAGTGCCTACTGTTGAACGTGGGTTGGAGGTAATCACTTTCTGTTCAATGGCAATAGCGGGCGCGATACCTTTGATATAATCAACATCCGGTTTATTCATCCGTCCCAAAAACTGGCGGGCATAGCTGGAAAGACTCTCCACATAACGGCGCTGGCCTTCGGCGTATAGCGTATCAAAAGCAAGGGATGACTTGCCAGAGCCCGACATGCCGGTAATAACCACCAGCTTGTTTTTAGGTATGGCCACATCCATGTTTTTCAGGTTGTGAACCCGGGCGCCTTTGATAATGATGTGATGTTGAGGATCTTTTTCTGTTTCTATACTCATGTTATTTTTTGTCGATGGCCCATAGACCATAGTCGATAGTTGGATCGGAAAAAGTCTATTGCCTATGGACTATTGACCATCGACTTTTTGCGACTGCAAAAATCCTAAAATATTTAGCACTTTCCAAATGATTAGGTTGATTGATTGTCATTTGTATTTTGTTGTATTGGTTGGAGTTGTTGTATTGGTTATATTTACTCAGAAGCATGAGTTTATAGCATCCCAATCCATAGAACGATTACAACCAATACAACATTTACAAACTTTTTTAACCAAACAAATAATACGCTAAAACCACTTATTTAAACCATTTGGCTGTGAAAGAGTCATACAAATAAATATTTAATTTGTTTTTTATCGTAAAATTCGTTTTATTTGAGGTAACATTAAGTTAACAGATTAACAAAAAGGAGCTCCCCTATAGATTGAATTTTACTTTATCATTTAACGATTTAAATTTTAGTAAAGTAGGAATCTATGGATTTTCAATTGCAGAGTGATCAGGATCTAATCCATCTTTATGTAGCGGGCGAGGAAGCAGGGCTGGTGGAACTGATACGCCGTTATCAATCAAAAATTTACACTTCAATATACTTACTCGTAAAAGACGAATACCTTGCCGAGGATATTTTCCAGGATACATTTATAAAAGTTATCAATACTTTACGTGCCGGGAAATATAACGAGGAAGGAAAGTTTTTACCCTGGGTAAGCCGTATCGCCCATAACTTAGTTATCGATCATTTCCGCCGCGAAAAGCGCACCCCGCTGGTAAGCAACGGCGATGATTTTGATATCTTCGAGGTATTGGGTAATTACGACGAAAGTACGGAAGACCGCATGGTTCGCGATCAAACTCACAAGGACCTAAAGGCCTTAATTCATCTTTTACCTGCCGAGCAAAAAGAAGTATTGATCATGCGCCACTTTGGTGACATGAGCTTTAAAGAAATTGCCGACGTAACTGATGTAAGCATCAATACCGCACTGGGCCGCATGCGCTACGCGCTGAACAACCTGCGCAAAATGATGCAGAGCAAAGAGCTTAGTCTGAAAAATTAGGCCCCCTCTAAATCTCTCCGCTGGTTAGCGGAAGACTTTAAGAAAGATGGAATAATTTTAATTGGATGTAGCAGAGCATATTACCAGTTTTAAGGGTCATAAAGATTTGTAAACATAATCTTTATGACCTTTTCTGCGTTTAATAGCCGGTATTATACTAAGAAAGAGCCCTCAAATTTGGATATGAAAAAAATTTCATCTAAATTTCATCTTCGATAAAATATTATCTTTAAGCCTTCGTTATCAATAGTATAAAAACCAAATTATAATAGAATTACAGGAAAGCGTATGGAAGAAACCTCTACTACAACTACTTTAAACGAAACTTCTAACAAAGCGGCTATGAAGGTATCAGATGCCACCGAAAATTTAGAAGCAGACGATCTGATATTTTATCACTCGCTGCGAAACGATCTGGATCTCCTTAAAAGGAATCCAAATTTACAGACAATTCATAACATCCTGAATTACTCTAAAAGTTTGCGTTAGTTAGTTTTAAGTCGAAAGTCTTTAGTCCGTAGTCGTAAGTTAAAAGCTTGCTGACTGCGGACTTTTTATTTTTCTCTGACTTAAGACTCCGGACTTAGAACTTAAGACTTTTATATTTGCACATGCTCAAGCCTGAACGCTACCGCCATTTTGTCGAATATTTTTCAAAAAATCAACCCGATGCGGTTACCGAACTGCACTACGCCAGTCCGTTCGAATTACTGATCGCAGTGATCCTTTCGGCACAGTGCACGGATAAGCGCATCAACCAGGTTACCCCTGCCCTATTTGAGCGTTTCCCCACACCGGAGAGTTTAGCCGCGTCAACGCCCGAAGAGGTGTTCACTTATATCCGTAGTGTAAGCTATCCAAATAACAAAGCCCAACATTTGGTAGGGATGGCAAAGATGCTGGTAGAGGTATTTCATGGCGAGGTGCCCTCGGATCTTAACGACCTGCAAAAAATGCCTGGAGTAGGACGCAAGACGGCCAATGTGATCGCTTCAGTGGTATTCCATCAGCCGGCAATAGCGGTGGATACGCACGTATTTAGGGTCGCTAACCGGATCGGTTTAACAACCAATGCCCGCACGCCTCTGGCTGTTGAAAAGCAACTGGTCGAATTTCTCCCCAGGCATACGCTCGGCATAGCCCACCACTGGCTGATATTGCACGGGCGCTATATTTGCCTTGCCCGCAGTCCCAAATGCGAAATATGCCCTATCAGCTGGTTTTGCAAGTATTATGAGCGTACTCATACCGAATCAGCCTTGCTAAAAGCCGAAGCCTTAAAGGCCAAAAAAGCGAAAGACCTCAAAAAGAAAAAGCAGTTCAACACCATCAGCAAGGAACTGAAAAAACGAAGTGTTGATAAAGATATTTGATTGCTGTTACCAGGTTGATTAAGTTTGATTGGGTCGAATAAACCACCATCAAATAAGTAATATCTTTAGTACAAATAAAAAATTACTAAATAGATTAGTATATTTAAATACTTCTTATTATATTTGTTTTCCGAAATAATTAAAGCATGAGCAGCGTAGAAAAACTAAAAGCATTACAGCTTACATTAGATAAGCTAGAGAAATCATACGGAAAAGGTACCATCATGAAATTAGGTGATACCGCCATTGAGCCAATAGATGTCATATCAACCGGTTCTATCGGTCTGGATATCGCCCTGGGTGTGGGCGGATTGCCAAAAGGCCGTGTGGTAGAAATATATGGCCCGGAATCATCTGGTAAAACTACGCTGGCTATCCATGCCATTGCCGAATCGCAAAAGAACGGGGGTATCGCTGCCTTTATCGATGCAGAACACGCGTTCGATCGTTTCTACGCAAAAAAATTAGGCGTTGATGTGGAAAACCTGCTGATCTCGCAGCCGGACAATGGCGAGCAGGCCTTAGAAATTGCAGATAACCTGATCCGCTCCGGCGCTATCGATATTTTGGTGATCGACTCTGTGGCAGCGTTAGTCCCTAAGGGCGAAATCGAAGGCGAAATGGGCGACAGCAAAATGGGTTTGCAGGCACGCTTAATGTCACAGGCATTACGTAAACTGACCGGCACCATCAGCAAAACCGGATGCTGCTGCATCTTTATCAACCAGTTACGTGATAAGATCGGTGTAATGTTCGGTAACCCTGAAACTACTACCGGTGGTAACGCGCTTAAATTCTACGCTTCGGTGCGTTTGGATATCCGTCGTATCTCACAAATCAAGGATACGGATGAAGTGTCAGGTAACCGTGTAAAAGTGAAGATTGTTAAGAATAAGGTTGCACCTCCATTCCGTATAGCTGAATTTGATATCATGTTTGGCGAAGGTATTTCCAAATCAGGCGAAATCATTGATTTGGGCGTGGAATATAACATCATCAAAAAAGCAGGTTCATGGTTCAGCTATGGCGAAACAAGATTGGGCCAGGGACGCGACGCGGTTAAACAATTAATATTGGATAACCCTGAATTGATGGAAGAACTGGAAGCCAAGATCAAGGAAACCGTAACCGGTGAAAAATTACCGGTAGAAACGGAATAAATTAAATTTTAATAGTGATTACATAGATAAGAGCCTTCCATTTGGAGGGCTTTTTATTGTAATAAAATGCCAGCGGGTTATTTGCCAGTTTGAGTGGTGTCGCTTAAACTGTCGACATGTGGCCGGACCGACCCGGATTGCTCAACTTTCACTTTCTTGCTCTCACCGCGTTTGATATAAGTCCATACAAGTGCGCCGGTAACGATAATGGCCAGCACGATAAGCCCGGTACTACCCTTGCGCTTATCCTGTCGCATGACCCAAACCAGGAACGCTACCAGCGGCAACACAAAAACACCAAAGAAAATAAGAGATGGAGTACTCATAAGCCCCTAACCCCTAAAGGGGAATAATAATTTGTTGCAAAAATATCAAATTAATCGAATTACTAATATGCTATTCTTCCCCCTTCAGGGGGTTAGAGGGCTAAAAGGGCATTCTCGCCAAAGGCGCCACATCCTGCCCAACAAACTCGCCTTTTAAAAATTTATAATAGCCTGCTATGGCGATCATCGCAGCATTATCGGTGCAATATTCAAACTTGGGGATAAAGGTGTTCCAACCCATTTCAACACCTAACTGCTGTAATCCCTGTCTTAGCCCGGTGTTGGCGGATACTCCACCAGCAAGCGCGATATCTTTTATACCATATTGCAGCGCAGCCTTTTTCAGTTTATTCAGCAGGATAGTAACTACCCGTTTTTCAACTGAAGCGCAAATATCTGCCAGGTTATCCTGCACAAAGTTGGGGTTCAGTTTTACATTGTCGCGGATAAAATAAAGGATGGCGGTTTTGAGTCCGCTGAAACTAAAATCTAATCCTGGAATCTGCGGTTCAGGAAATTTATAAGCGTCAGGATTTCCCAAACGGGCGTTCTTGTCGATCAGCGGCCCGCCGGGATATGGTAGGCCCAATATTTTACTGGTTTTATCCAAAGCTTCACCGGCGGCGTCATCGGTGGTTTGACCGACCACTTCCATATCGAAGTAGTCCTTTACCAGTACGACCTGCGTATGCCCGCCCGAAACAGTAAGGCACAAAAAAGGGAAAGTCGGTTTGGGGCTATCAATAAAATGAGCCAGCACATGGGCCTGCATGTGATTGATCTCGATTAATGGGATATTTTTTGCTAAGGCAAAGGCTTTTGCAAAAGATACGCCGACCAGTAACGAACCCAAAAGCCCCGGCCCGCGGGTAAAAGCGACCGCGTCAATATCATTCTTGTTGATTTTAGCGTTAACTAATGATTGCTGTACCGCGGGGACGATATTCTGCTGGTGAACACGCGAGGCTAATTCGGGCACTACCCCGCCATAAGCTTCGTGTATGGTTTGGTTAGCTATAACATTACTTAGTATCACGCCATCAGCACATACCGAGGCTGAGGTTTCATCACATGAGGATTCTATTCCGAGTATTACAGGCACTTTATCTGGTCAAAGCTCAAAAGTTGAAAGCCGATAAACTTTCACCTTTGAATGGAGTCAAAAAATAAACGTTGATATGTTAAAAAACTAAAACAGTTTATCCGTTTTTGAATTATAATTTTGCGCATCTAATTTAAAATACAAAGTTATTAAAAAACTACTCAAAATAGCGTTAGGGATAGTGCTGGTTATTCTGTTGACACTGAGCATCATCCTGCTGCTGTTTCAATATAAACCGGTGCAAACGTGGGCGGCAAAAAAGGGTACGGCCTATCTTTCAGAAAAATTAAATACCAAAGTTGGGATTGCCAGCCTTTACATCAAACCGTTTTCAGCGGTTGTATTAGAAGGGTTTTATGTGCTGGACAAAAAACAGGACACCTTACTTAGCACGCCCAGGCTGACTGTCGATATCAGTGGTTTTTCACTTTTCAGCAGCATCAGCGAGCGTAAGCTCGACCTGAGCCTGGTACAACTGGACAATGGCTCCATCTACCTCAAAAAACAAAAGGACAGCTCCAGCAACCTCAAATTCCTGTTGGATGCATTTAGTTCGCCTGATACCATTAAAACCAAAGGCAAGCCCTGGACCATCGAGTTTGAAAAAATAGCCATTAATAATCTGCATTTCAGGTATAAGAATTTCCTGGTCGACACGGTGATGCCACAGGTAAATTTTGATGATGTCGATGTTAAAAACTTCAGTACGGTGGTGCGGAACATGGATCTCGTTCATCACCTGTTCAAAGGAAATGTTGATAAGCTTACACTTCGGGATAAAAGCGGGTTCTACCTGAAAAACCTGAGCGGTATCGCTACGGTGGATACCAACCAGATCATGGTGCAGGATATGCACGTGCAAACGGCACATTCCGATCTGAAGAACTTCTTCAGGATGAAGTTTAAATCGTTTGATGACGTGAGCGAAAGTATTGAGGACAAAGTTTATATGGATGGCGATTTTAAAACCTCCAGGATCTCATCAAGCGATATCGCCTATTTTACTAGCGGACTTGAAAAGGTGAATTTCAACCTCGGCGTCGACGGGCGCATACGAGGTTATGTAAACAACCTGAAAGCAAAAAACCTGACAGTTACCGGGGCGCAGTCCACTTACATCAAAGGTGATTTTAATTTGAAGGGATTGCCTGATTGGGATAATACTTTCCTGGAATTGAATTTTGAACAAATAGCCACCAATAAAAAAGACCTGGATTACCTGTACAGCAATTTCAGCGGCAGGGCGAATGCAAAAGTGCCGGATATTGTGGCCAAATTTGGTGATATTAATTTTAGCGGCAGATTTACAGGCCTGCAAAACGACTTTGTTGCTTATGGTACATTCAAAACCAAACTGGGCCGTTTCGACCCGGATATTAACCTCAAAATAAATAAAGCCGGCGTGCCAAGTTACAGCGGCAAAATAGCTACCTCAAATTTTGATTTGGGTACGTTGATCGACCAAAGCGATTTGGGACGCACCACTTTAACTGCCAATGTAACCGGCAGCGGTGATGACCTGAAAAATCTGTCGGAGAAGCTGGATGCCAATGTGAAGTCTATCAGCTTCAAAGGTTACAATTATAGCAATGTAAAGCTGAATGGCACATTCATAAAAAAGCTGGCTAACGGCAAGATATCCATTAACGATAAAAACATCAAGCTTGACGCGGCCGGAAGTATCGATCTAAACCCTAAGCTGCCTGCATATAATTTTGAGGCAACTATTGCCGATGCCAACCTGCACACCCTGCACCTGCTAAAGGATACCATTACGCTGAGCACGCAGATCAGCACCAGGTTCTCGGGCAACTCGCTTAACAATACTGAGGGTAATGTTTTGCTTTCGTCCATCAGGGTGATTGATCCACGAAATAACTATGTGGTTGATTCGGTTTATTTAGCCGCCAATGGTATCGGTGCCGACCGGGCGATCGTTTTGAAATCGGATGTAGCTGATGGCAGCCTGAAAGGCAGCTACGACCTCAACACCCTACCGTCGTATTTTAAAACCATCGCTAAAAAATATATTCCGTCGTTAAAGATGGAGATCGTTACGCCCCAGCCTCAAAATTTCGCTTTCAATCTCACGCTCAAAAATTTAGACCCTTTCCTGGCACTTTTCGCGCCTGATCTGAAAGTACCCGACCAGGGAAATTTTGAAGGCCAATTTAATTCCGAGAGTAAGACCGCTACGCTCACCGGCTCAATAAAAACGATTCAATATGGAAAAATAGTTTTTCACGATTTTATTATTGATGAAAGCACGACTGATAGTCAGCTTATCTTAAACGCCTCATTAAGCCGCGTCAACTTTACCGATAGCCTGTTTGTTAAGAATATCAACATTTCCAATTTCATAAAGAAGGACAGTTTAAACTTCAACGTAAAGCTTGCTGACAAAGACGCAGCCAACCAGCTTGACCTTTACGGCCTCGTTCAGTTTGGTCGTGATACCACCGCTAAGCTGTTGCTGCTGCCATCCGATGTAATACTGGAGCATCAGTACTGGCGGCTTACTGATAACGTAAGGATAAGGCTGCTGGACGGCAAAACACAGGTAACAGGATTTGAGCTTTCAAACGGCAAGCAAAAAGCAAGGATCAACGGATTTATATCCGACAATCCGGCTGACCAGCTAAAGGTTGAATTTGAAAAATTCAACATGCAAACATTTGACCAGCTAACCAAATCATCTGATGTAAAAATGAAAGGCACACTGAATGGTGACGTGCTGTTAAGTGCAATCACTAAGGCGCCTGCATTTGATGCCAAAATGACGATTGACTCTTTTACGATGAACAAAACGCTCATCGGCAATGTAAAAATAGGCTCATCGCTTGACAGTAACCGCAGCCAGGCCAATGTAAAAATGAATATCGTCAACCGGGGCCTGGAAACCATGAATATTTCTGGCTCCTACCTGCTTGGAAAAAATGAAGATGACAAGCTGGATTTTGATGTAAAAATGAACCAGACCGAGGCGATCATTTTCACACCTTTTGTGAAGGACCTTGTATCAAATCTTAAAGGCACCATTTCAACCAACCTTAAATTATCCGGCACACCTTCAGATCCTCAGCTCAACGGTGATATCACCCTGGCCAATACCGGTGTAACGGTTAATTATCTAAAAACAGCTTACACTATAAACGATAAATTAAGTGTGGCCAACAGCGTGATCAATGTGGACAAGCTGGTATTGAGCGATTCACATGGTGGAACTGGTACAGCTACCGGCAAGGTTGACCTTAACGACATTTCGAACCCGGACATCGAAGTAGTACTTGAAGCGAAAAACCTGCTGGCGCTGAATACCACTTTCAGAGACAACCGCATCTATTATGGTACGGCCTATGGCACGGGCCGTTTCAGCTTTAGCGGCCCTACCGATAATATGAAGATCGACATCAAGGCCCGGACAAACGCCGGTACTGTGTTTAATATCCCATTGAATACCTCATCAACCGCCGAACAATATGACTTCATAAAATTTGTAAGCCATAAGGACACATCAAAGGCAACAAACCAGGTCAGGGCGTTTAATGGTATTTCGCTGAATTTCGATTTGAGTGTTGATGAAAAAACCACGGTGAAGATAACCACCGATTATGGCAAGCTGGAGGGGAACGGTGTGGCCAATAACCTGAAATTAAATATCAGCAGCCTGGGTGATTTTGAGATGTTTGGTGACTTCCTGATCTCGACCGGCAAGTTTGAATTTATCGCAAAGGATGTGATCAGCAAAAACTTCCAGGTAACACAGGGCGGTACCATCCGCTGGACGGGCAACCCCAACAACGCGGAAATTAACATGAATGCGATATATGAGGTGCGCACCGCAATTTCCCCACTCTATACAGCTGCTGGTGTTCCGTTGCCTTCAGGTAATCAGCAGGTATTGGTACAGGCCAACCTGTTGCTTACCAAGTCGTTGTTACGGCCGACTATTGATTTCGATTTTAATTTCCCAACCGACCCATCAATTAAGGATAATCTCGGCACTTATCTTAGTGATTATAACAATCGCAGCCAGCAGGCATTAAGCATTATTGTACGACGCCAGTTTGCCCCCGGAACAGGCACAAACGACCTTACTCAACAAGCACTGACCACAGCGAGCGAGGCGGTGACCGAATTCGCATTTAATAAGCTCAATTCCGTTATATCACAATCAAACGCGGTTAAAAGTCTTGACCTAAACTTCCGCTTTATTAATGATGCCAGCGCTTCGTTAAGGTTATTTAACGAACGGTTTGTATTGAGCGGTGCCTTGTACCCGCCTATTGGTAGCAATGACCTTTTTTACAACAATACCGCACTTAACTCGGCTTTTAACAACCTATCGAAAGATTTCAGCGCCCAATATCTCATCGTACCAAATGGTAACCTGACTGCCCGATATTCTTACCGGCTTTTAAATAATACAACGTTAAATGTGATCGACCAAACGCTTTCAGCACAGTATGTAAATGGTGTCGGCCTGGTTTACCAGCGGGATTTTGATACGTTTGGTGAGTTTATAAGAAATATACTGCGCGGCAGCAACAGCCGAAGAAAGCCCGTAACGCCTTTGCCACAACCTTCACGCACGCCAACAAGTCCGCCACCAGCCCCATCAGCAACCAAAGCAGCTGAAAAACCCGACGGAGGAGAAGAAGATGATGATCAGTGATCGCGCAGGATAGCATGATCCATTTTATCCCTTTTAGTTCGCAGATAAACTTCGTTATGCGGATTTGGTTGTATCTCGATGGGTACATTTTCAACCACCTCAAGGCCATAGCCAACTAAACCGGCACGCTTCTTTGGATTATTGCTCATCAGGCGCATTTTTGAGATACCCAGGCTGCGTAATATCTGCGCACCGATACCGTAGTCACGC
>Ga0207671_10000961_pt1 | contig 35766 bp, 29 predicted proteins | sample KBSC24metaG_FD_184352 | JGI IMG/M metagenome (GOLD analysis project Ga0207671, IMG submission 184352) | Corn rhizosphere microbial communities from Kellogg Biological Station, Michigan, USA - KBS C2-4 metaG (SPAdes) (version 2) | ecosystem: Host-associated > Plants > Roots > Rhizosphere > Soil...
CGGCAAACTATATTATGTCGGCACCTATGACTTGGCCAGCTATCTCATTTCTACAACAAAGGGCCTTATTCTCATCAATACAGGCGTCCCCGGTTCTGATACGATGATCCGCCGGCATATTGAGTCATTGGGATTCAAGTTCTCTGATATTAAAATACTCCTCGCCACCCACGCCCATTTCGATCATGTCGGCGCGATGGCGGCCATAAAACAGACAACCGGAGCCCGGCTTATGATCCATAAAAAGGATGCGCGCTTACTGGCAGACGGTGGCAGTTCAGACTATATATTAGGTGGACACGGCCCTATGTTCCCGCCTGTAAAGGCAGATCGTTTGCTGCAAGACAGGGATCTGATTGAGCTGGGTGACATGCAGATCATGGTGCTTCATCATCCCGGTCATACAAAAGGAGCCTGTAGCTTTCTCTTCTCCGTGAAGGATGAGAGCCGGGAGTATCGTGTCCTCATTGCCAATATGCCTTCCATCCTGGGTGGGACCAAATTCCCCAGCACACGCGGCTATCCTATGGTGGGAAAAGATTATGCCTATACGCTGAATGCGATGCCAAAAGTACAGTTCGACATCTGGTTATCTTCCCATGCCAGCCAGTTCGATATGCATAAAAAGCATCGGACGGGCGACAAATATCATCCGGAGGCTTTTTTCGACCAGGAAGGATATGATGCGGCCATCGCGGACCTGAAAAAAGAATATCTGAAAAAGACAGGCGCTACTCAATAATTTTCAAAAGGTCTTCCACCGGAGCAACACCTCCACACACCGGTTGATTCTCAAGGATCATATAATAATCACCCTTCAAGGGTATAGCCCCGGAATCCAGGATATTAACAGACCAGGCAGAAAGCACCTTCTCACCCTGGTTTTCCCTGACATCGATAATAATAGATCCCCTGGCCGAGCCGGGAAGAGCCTCATCTTTGGAGAACAGAAGCCCCTCATACTTCCTGTCGCCAATAACAACCTCCGCAAATATGCCGCTGCCGGGCAGGCCCCTGCCTTCCGTCAATAACTTGTATAAACTTTCTCCAACATAAAAGCTCCAGCCCTTGCTGCAATCCTCATAACATTCCACGCCAGGTATCAAGCCGATATGGGTCATGGTTATCCGGGTTGAAGCCCCTTCGGCGGCAATGTCCCAGGCGATGAAATTATTCTTCCACAAGTAGGGGTCCTTGAATATAGGAAGATGACAATCCATTACTTTCCACAGGACAAATTGATCCGGAACGATCTCGACGACCTCCATCCTGGACCAGGTCGTCCTGGCAAAATGGACGGTAAATTCATCATGAAGGTCTTTTGCACAACCTTTAAAATTGATCGCCCACCAATCCCAAACCCGGCTGATCTTTTCAAAGACTTCCCGGGCAGTAGCCGGTACGACAATGGAACAACAGAAGTTTTGCTGAGTCATATACTGAATATTTGTACAGCAAATCTATCCAGGGAGCTAAAAGAGGTGTTTATTGAAAATGGAGAATTTTGCAGCCTCAGCCAATGGGGCGTCTCTGCCAGGTCGGCCCACGCGCCAATGGTCGTCCCCAAGCCGCGATCTCTTATTCCGACCGCAGACTATCCGCCGGATTCGTCCTGGCAGCCCTGATCGCCTGATAGCTCACCGTACACATCGCTATAAAGGCCGACAATAACCCCGCCAGCGCAAATACCCACCAGCCGATCGTGATCCGGTAAGCAAAGTCATGCAGCCAGTTATTCATAAAATACCAGGCCACCGGTACCGCTACCAGCAAGGCGCCGGCCACCATCATCAGAAAATCCCTGGACAGCAGGTACACGATACCCGTCACCGATGCCCCTAACACCTTCCTAACCCCAATCTCTTTGGTGCGTTGGACGGCAAAGAAGGAGATAAGACCCGAGAGACCCAGACAGCTGATTACGATGGCGATCATAGCCGTGATATTGATCAGCTTACCCAGCAGATCATCCTTGTGATAAAAGCTGTCCATCTCTTCATTCACATAGTGATAATCAAAAACATTATCCGGATACATCATCTGCCAGGCCTTTTGAATGGCATCCCGAGCAGCACCCTGTCCGCCTGCCCCAAGCTTTATGGCGGCAAACTTATACCGGCTCGTCAGGGTGGTGATCATCACTGGTTCGATGCTCTTGTATAAAGGCTGTACATTGAAATCCTTTACGACCCCAACGACAGTTCCCCCATTATCATATAAGGTGCCATCCACCACCCGGTGACCGATAACCTGCTCTGGCTTGTTGAATCCAAACTTATGCATAAGGGTCTCGTTGAGGAGGTATTCCCTTGCCGTATCGCTTGGTTCGAGATTCCTTCCTGCCAGCAATTGCAATTGGAATGTCTGCAGATAATTCGCATCCGCCACAATCGTACGCGCCGTAAAATTCTCCCAGGCCCGGCTGTCAAAACTGACAGACCCACCCAGGTAATGCTCAGATATAGGAGCCGAAAGACAGAAGCTCATCGCCCGCACTGAAGGCATAGCCTGCAGTTTTTGCCTAAGCCAGGCCAGCTTGCCCTTGTCGGCATCAGGAATAGGGATCATCATAACAGACTCCTTGCTAAATCCCGGGTCTGCATTCTTCACATAGCTGATCTGCAGGGTAATGACGATCGTGCAAATGATCAGTACCTGGACAACGACATGCTGAACGATGACCAGCCCTTTCCGGAACAGCACAGTCCGGCTTTCAGACACCTGTTGCTTCAAGGCGCTTACAGGTTTCCACCGGCTGAGGACCAATGCCGGGTACGATCCGGCCACCACGGTTACCAGGCCAACCAGCGCCAGCAAAAAGGATAATAATATCCTGTCATGCAGAAGGTTGAATGACAGCTGACTTTGCAGCCAGGAATGGAACACCGGCAGGGTCAGGCGGACCCATACCAGGGATAGTAACGTAGCCAGCAGCACCATACAGGCCGTCTCTGTCATAAACTGCCAGAATACGGAAGCCGCCGTGCCGCCCAGCACTTTTCTTGTACCGATCTCCCGTGCCCGTTTTACGCTCTGAGCAGTAGCCAGGTTGATAAAATTGAAACAGGCTATCAATACCAAAAAAGCGCCTACGATCAATAAAGTAATAAGAAGAGACATCCGCATCGAGCCTCCATACCGGGCATCAAAATGAATGTCCTTCACTGGCTGCAGATGAAAATAATAGGCCGACTGTATGCTGGGATGAAAATTTTGTTTTACGATACGTCGCGTGGCCGCTTCGATCTTTTCCGCCGGAACGTTATTCGGCATCCACACAAAGGATTGCATCCAGGAGTTGATAAAACCCCAGCTAGTATGCATGTCCCTTTCCATGTCGGCGTGCACGCTTCTAAAGGTGGCCCGTGACAGGAACAGGTCTGTTGCCAGGTCTGTGTTGGTGGGATAGTCTTCCAGGACACCCGTAATGGTAACAGTAAATTTATCATCCAAAGTGACCGTCCGGCCCAAAGGCTCTTCTGTCCCGAAGTATTTCTCGGCCAGCCGCCGGGTGATCACAGCTGTATATGGGTCTTTCAGAGAGCTTGCTGCATTTCCTTTCAGCCAGGAATAGTCGAATAAATTGAACCAGTGCTCGTCCGCATAGGCTATGACATCCTTTTCCGTAAAGAATTTACGGCCGCCCGAACCATCTATTCCCACCGTCGAAAGAGGAACTTTCAACAACACCGCCTGGTCTTTTATCTCCGGCATCCCTTTCTGTAAGGCCTCTGTCAGGTCCAGCGGCGTCCCCCGTTCAGGCTGCACAGACCCATCATCCCAATGCAGGTCCGTAACAGCCCGGTAAAGCTGTCCATCCTTCCCGTGATATCTGTCAAAGCTGAGATGGTACCGTATGAACTGGAAGAGAAGCAGACCCCCGGCAACGCCAAGCGACAGGCCAAGCACATTCAGGGTCGTATAAAACCGTTGCTTACGGAGATTCCGGACGGCGATCTTGATATTACTGCTGAGCATAGGTGATTTTTAGCTGGACATCTATGTACGCCACTAATACTATGCCGGGGACATGCTCATCTATTAACCAGCCAATTATGTATATCAGCGACTCTATACTGTTCCTTTATGGTACGGGATGATGTGCGGTTTCGATACAAGCCAGGCGCCCTCATCGTTGAAGCAGCACTTTCATCGTACCGCCATCCACAGGTCCCGAAGTATGTTCATGGATGATCTTCCAAGCCCCGTCCTTTTTCCGGACCACCCAGGTCAGGCGATTCTGGAGGTATCGAAGCTCTTCGTCCTTCTCCGATATGGCGGCAAATCTTGCAAAGGCGCTTACGACGGCCATCTCATCTTCCGCCTGGATCAGTACGTCATCGAATGTAACAACCACGCGCTCGGCATTTAATGATCCAAACCAGCTTTTTACCATTTCCCGCCACGGGGCCACCCCGTTATAGACCCATTCCCACATATCGAAGATGCGTACCTGGTCGTCGAAGATGGATACAAAGGCCTCGACATCTTTTTGAAATACAGCATTTTTGTAGGTCTCGAGCAAGGATTCGATCTCTTTCATAGCTTTTATAAACTTTTATATATTTCTCCTATTTCATATTCTCCTTCAACACCGCAAATACCCGCTCCCGTATATCATCCGCGTCAAACATCTCTCCATAATGTGGGGCATTCGGTACAACAATCAGTTCATTCTTTACACCCGCCAGATCCAGCCAGGAATGTAATATCCGGGACTGTGTATTGGGCACCGACTCATCTTTCTCTCCCTGTACGATAAGAAAGGGCGGATCATGCTTATCCACATACGTAACAGGACTGGCCGCCTTCGCCAGGTCCGGTCTGTCCACCGGCAATGCGCCCAGGAGGATAGCAATAGGGTTTCGTGAATTATTTATCGCCGGGTCCGGATTACTGGCCAACATGACAAAGTCGGACGGTCCATAAAAATCCAGCACACACCGGATCTTAAAATGGATCGCCCCCGCAGGCGGATAAAACTCCTTTACCGCATTGTTGTTCGACAAACCCATCAATGACGCAAGGTGTCCACCCGCGGAAAATCCGATCAGCGCTATCCGGTCCTTATCCAGCTTATACTTATCTGCATGCTGATAAAGGAATTCTACCGCCTGGTTACAATCCTGTATCTGCGCCGGGAATATAGCCTCTGTGGAATAGCGGTAGTCGATAGAGGCCAAGGCGTATCCCCGATCCAGGAATCCCCGAACCGTCTTTTTCATGTATCCCATATCCGCATACTTGTCATTCAGCATCCAGGCGCCCCCATGTATCCACACCACCAACGGCGTATTTTTCTTTGCGCCCGCCGGCAGATAAATATCCAACAGATGCTTTCGCGAGGTATCATCCGCGTAAGATATATTGGGATAGACGACCGTCTCCGGCGAAAAGATATGTTGCACCACATCAGGCGGCGTCTGGGCAAAGGCTTTTGTAGCTATAAAAAGGACTCCCACATAAAAAAGAAGTTTCTTCATATCAACACCAGGTTGAATAACTAAGTTATCTGATCCATCCCAAAATTCCAATTCTGCTTCTGTTTTACCACCACACCCCTTATTAGCTTTGTACTCAAAAAATGCCACAGCTCAACATCCGGGGCATCCGGCTCCATTACGACGACCAGGGTTCCGGCCAGCCCATTGTTTTTGTCCACGGACACCCCTTCAACCATACCATGTGGCAATACCAGACATCCCATTTTTCAAAAGAATACCGCCTCATCATGCCCGATCTGCGCGGCTATGGCCAGACTGAAGTAACCCCCGGCAGAGTGATGCTGGATGAGATGGCGCTGGATATCCTCCACCTGCTGGGATCGCTCCAGATAGAGCAGGCTATTTTCTGCGGTCTCTCCATGGGAGGACAGATCGTACTGGATTTTTACCGTTTGTTCCCACACAAGGTAAAAGCCCTGATCATCGCTAGTTCCGACGCAAGAGGGGAGACGCCCGAGAGTTATCAGCAACGTCAGCAGAAAGCGGCTACCATCGAAAGGATAGGGATGAAGCAACACACCGATGATACCATCCACCAATACATCGCCCCTGCATCCATGAAAAATGCTCCTGTATATACTCATTTATATGAAATGATGACAACCACCACGGCAGAAGGGGCAGCTGCTGCACATAAAGGCAGAGGCGAAAGGAGGGATCATCTCCCCATTCTTCCTCATATACATGTACCCACCCTTATTGTTGTAGGCGAAGAAGATTTTTTCACCCCCGAACCCATCGCCCGGCTGATGAGCGATACCATCCCCGGCGCACAGCTGGCCGTTATAGCAGGCGCAGGTCATCTGCCGAATATGGAGAAGCCGGAGGAGTTTAATGCGGTGGTATACTCATTCCTGAAAAAATTGTAACCCCTGGCTACTCCCTAAAGATGCGGCTCTTGGATTTCGACTTGATCCTGTCCCTTAACCAGTCGGCCATGACATCATACCTCACGCCGAAGAGGGCCGCAAGTCGCATTATTTCGTTGAGCGTAAATTCCCCCGGATCGAGGACTTTTTTTCTGAAAGCATAGAAAGAAATACCCATCTCCACAGAAACACTCGTTTCGCTCATGATGGCAAATATTTGATCAAAGCCGGTGATCCTGCCCGCCTCCAATTCATTTTTTATAGAATTCAGGCGATTCCTGCGCTTCTCCTCCTTTACCACCTGCGCAGAATGATCTGTTTGTTTGATCTTAAAGGCCTTTGCCATCTGCATAATATATTAAGCGTGAAAATTACCTAATAACTATTGCAGACATAACAATCCTTTTGCACTGTTAAAACAAGTTCTATAATAAAAACTTGTTGTGGTCTAAAAAGACCACAGTGATGTTTTTTTTCCTATATTCTCTCCTCGTTTTTTTTTGGCTTTATTTCTTTTTCAAATAGAATCCTGAGCAGAACAATCTATCAATTTATAGAATAAGAGGCCTTTCCCCCCTTTCTCTAATGGGTTTTCTTTACCGTTTGGATAATTGAAAAAATGTATACCTTTGTTTTGTCCCGCTATTCCAACCATATTTTCATCCGTGCCCTGTATAGCTTCGACTTTAAAATTGAAAATATGGTAACATTTACTTTTCCTGAGCTTCTTGATCAAAAGCCCCATCTTTTTGAAAAAGCCATCCGCAAGTGGAAAGAGGCTAATACATTGCAACCCTTATATGAGCTTTCTCCTGCATCCATAGGATTTCTCATGTCGCTCTCCCTCGAGGAGATTGGCTATCGCTGCTTTCCCGACTACAGTTCCGGTAGATATGGCGCCAGTCAACTGATCCAGGATCCATTGCGCCAGAAGATCTTTCACCTCAGGGTCGTCCACTGTTCCTCAATTCCCATAGGAAAGACCATTCTCGCAAAGCTTGTAGGCTCCATGGAGGGTATCCGGGTTCATGATGTTATATTTGTCCTGATTTATGAATACACAGAAAATTGCTATACCAGGGGGGCAAGATCATACATGGAAAAAAGTCAGCATTATCAATTTATTGACGGTACAGAGCTGATGAAAAAAGTATATTCGATGTCCTGACTTGTTATAACTATTATTTTACAAAACATGATCACATCCACACTCTCTCAACTTTTTTGGTACAAGGCTATCAATCCCAACTTCGCAAAAGGCATCGACTACATTCTCACCACCAACCTGGCAGCCCTGGAGACAGGCCGGCATGACATCGATGGGGACAATGTCTTTGCGATAATCAATGAGTATACCACCAAGCCGGCCGAGGAATGCGATCCCGAAAGCCACCGCGACTATGCCGATATACAGATCATGATTACAGGTGTCGAACGATTTGGATACGCTCCCCTCGGAGCCACACCCCCCACCACTCCCTATGACGAAGAAAGGGATGTCGCCTTCTACACGCTCCCGGAAGAAGAGATCAGCTATATCCGGCTGACGCCGGGCCAGTTCATCATTTTCTTTCCCACCGATATCCATCAGCCGGAAGTCTTCCATATCCAGCCCGAGCTGGTAAAAAAGTTGGTATTAAAAGTCAGCGTCAACTCAGGTCCACAGACCGTTCCTTCCCAAAAAACATCGTAACATGGATGACTTCGAAAAAAAGGCATTCAAGACAGCCTTGAAACAATTCGCGCTCGACCTCATCTCCACCCGGATCGAAGCCGCCAGGCTGCAGGCCGACCAGGCCCAGGAAGCCGCCAACCAGGAAGAGAAAAGCTCTGCCGGAGACAAGTATGAAACAAGCCGCGCGATGGGCCAGAACCTAAAAGACATGCACAGCCGCCAGCAGGCTGAACATGCCCGCGAGCTCGCCACCCTTCACCAGGTCAAGGTCGATATGCTCTATTCCACCGCCGTTGCAGGTGCCTTTATCCAATGCCCGGATATTAGCTTTTTCATCGCCGCGGGACTGGGCAAACAGCAGCTCCATGACCAGACCATCCTCTTTCTCTCCCCCGCTGCTCCCCTGGCCAGAGCACTCTACCAAAAAAGGGCTGGCGACAGCTTCATCTTCAACGGGAAGCCCCTCCTCATAGAGGATATTTTCTGAGACAACTGTCGTTACAAAGTTTTATCTGAGGGAACTATATATTAATTATAAATCCTACTTTCCATCATTCAAAACACCACCATTCATGAGAAAGATACTCCTGCTGCTCCTGACCTTCTGTATGCTGTCCACCGCCTTTTCGCAGGACAACACGGGCATCGCCATCATTCCCGCCCCCGTCAGCCTTACCACGGGTCAGGGCCATTTCGTCCTGCCCTCCACCATTGGTATCGAAGCCGTCAACCAGCCTGCCCTCGCGCAGACGCTGGCCGATCTTCAAAAGCAGCTGAGCGCCGCCACCGGAAACAAAGTCGTTCTTGTCATGCCAGGCAACGGCTCCACTATCCGTCTGCTCGTGAATAAAACCCCCGACGCCACCCTGGGTGATGAAGGGTATGACCTCGCAGTCAACAACACCGGCATTACCATAAAAGCCAACAAGCCTGCCGGCTTCTTTTACGGAATACAGACCCTGCTGCAGCTGCTGCCAAAAGAGATCGACAGCCGCACTCCCGTAAAAGGCATAGAATGGAGTGTTCCTTACGTCACCATTCGTGACTACCCCCGATTCGCCTGGCGCGGATTGATGCTGGATGTATCCCGTCACTTTTTCACCGTTCAGGAAGTAAAGGATTTTATCGACCAGATGGTGAAATACAAATATAACCTTCTCCATTTTCACCTCACCGACGACCAGGGCTGGCGCATCGAAATAAAAAGCCTCCCAAAACTTACACAGGTTGGGGCCTGGAACACCCGTCGTGAAGGCCGCTTCGGCTCCTTGTCCGCACCCACTCCCGATGAGCCCCGCAACTTCGGCGGATTCTATACCCAGAATGATATCAAAGAGCTCGTGCGATATGCAAAGGACAGATTTGTAGATATCCTGCCGGAAGTGGATATTCCCGGTCATTCGCTGGCAGCTATCGTATCCTACCCGGAACTTTCCTGCACCCCCGGCGCCGATCAATACCGGGTCAATTCAGGCGAAAAATTTATGAACTGGTATCCCGGCGGATTCTCTGCCCTGGTAGACAATACGCTCTGTCCTGCCAACGAGAAGGTATACCCGTTCCTCGATAAAGTATTTACGGAAGTAGCTGCCCTCTTTCCCTTTGATTATATCCATGTTGGCGGCGACGAATGCGCCAAGAATTTTTGGGAGCAGAGCGACGCTATCAAACAGCTGATGAAAAAAGAAGGGCTGAAGACCATGCAGGAAGTTCAGAGCTATTTTGAAAAGAGGGTGGAGAAGATCGTCGAATCCAAAGGTAAAAAGGTCATTGGCTGGGATGAGATACTCGAAGGAGGATTGGCGCCCAACGCTGCGGTCATGAGCTGGCGCGGTATCAAGGGTGGTATCGAAGCCGCCAAACAGGGTCACCAGGTCGTCATGAGCCCCACCACTTTTGTATACCTGGACTATATGCAGGGAGATGCCATTATCGAGCCTCCCGTCTACGCCACGCTCCGGCTCAACACAGCCTATTCCTTCGAGCCGGTCCCCGATGGCGTCGATCCTTCCCTTATCAAGGGTGGGCAGGCCAATCTCTGGACGGAGCAGGTATATAATACGCGTCACCTGCAATATATGGTCTGGCCCCGCAGCCTCGCCACCGCCGAATGTCTTTGGTCGCCCAAAGAGAAAAAGAACTGGAATGATTTCGTACGCCGGACGGAAGCGACTTTTCAAAGGATGGACCTCCGCCAGGTGAAATATGCCCGTTCCATGTATGACGTAGGATTTGCCGTAAAAAAAGACCCCGGCGCCAATGACTCCCTGTCTATTACGCTGTCCACCGAGATAGAAGGTCTCGATATCTATTACAGCTTTGACAACTCCAACCCCGACAATTTCTATCCAAAGTATTCGCAGCCCCTTACGGTGCCCAAGGATGCCGACATGTTGAAAGTAATTACCTACAGGGATGGCAAACCCATCGGCCGACAGCTCGATATGCCGATCAATGAGCTCAAACGTCGCGCCGGATTAAAGGAAAAACCCGTTCCGCCTGCTGAATAATTTCCCGCACATTTTATGAAGGACATTTTAGGACAGGCTATTGCCGATTATTTCCATCATAGCTCATCTGCAAAGCTGAGGGTGCACACCCGATGGGGACAGCGGGAGGATGGACAGCCTATAGGCAGCTCAACAGAAATAATGCCCGTAACAACTTATTTCCGCGCCGGAGGTGATATGCCCGAGCTGGAATGGATTGCATTGCAACAATGCAGGGGCCGGATATTGGACATCGGTGCAGGTGCGGGTAGTCATTCCTTGTTGCTCCAAAGAATGGGAATGGATGTGACGGCGCTGGATATTTCTCCGCTGAATGCAGCGGTTATAAAGGAGAGGGGTATAAAAAAAGTCCTCTGTCGTGATTTCTTCAAGCTGCGGACACGTCCCTATGATACGCTGCTCTTGCTGATGAATGGCATCGGTCTCGCGTCCACGCTGGACGGCCTGCACCTTTTTCTTCGAAAAGCACATACGCTTCTTCGCCCCGGCGGCGCCCTTGTTTTTGATTCTTCCGACGTCGCTTATTTATACAACGGCCGGCCTCCCAAAAAAGGATCTTTAGAAGGGGCCGGAGGTTCGTTGTCCGGGCATTACTATGGCGAGATATTTTATCAATACGAATATCGCCGGCAGCGCACGGACTGGTTCAATTGGTTGTTTGTCGATAAACAAACGCTTCGTCGCATCGCCAATAAGGAAGGATGGAAAATGCAGTTGTTGTTTGAGGATAAGTTCGACCAGTATTTGGTGAAATTGAGTCCCATCCGGTCTTTCGAAGGATCGGGTAATTCCTAATATTTTTTCAGCAGCTCGAGCAATTTCCTATCCAGCTTGTGTCCATGCCAGTCTTCATACGCCACATCCTCCCGGCCAGAGTCCAGGATCCCAAAGTCGCCGATAAAATTCCAAAGGGACAGGCCGATCTGGTGAGAAGAAAGTATATCTACCACATCCGTGAACCAGGCGATGAACACAGGATGGGGCGTCTTCTTCCAGCATCCGGCCTCACCGCAATGCACACCCACTCCCTTTTCCATCAAGCCAATCCAGGGCTTATAATAGTTTTCCAGCATGCCGCGGTTGAGATCCTGATTACCCACCTTTCCCGGCCATACAGGCGTCGGTAAATGTTCCGGGTCCTTATTGGCCCATGGCGCTTTATAGTGAGAGATGGCATGAGGAAAATATCCCCGGCAGCTTTGTGCCATATCCAGATCGACCAGTTCAGGCACCACCAGGTTCCCGCCAGCGTTGCCGTCGGCAATGATCAGGGCATGCGGGTTCTCTTTACGGATGGCCTCTGCAGCAGCTTTGGCCACTTTTCTGTATACATCTCCCTGTACAGGCCAGGACTTCGAGTGCTGGTCGTTCATATCCTCCCGCATGGTTGGTTCGTTCAGCAGGTCGAAACTTATCTTTTGAGGAGAAGCGTTCTTATATAACCTGGCCCACATATTCCAATGCCAGCAAAAGGCGTCCAGGGCGGCCTGGTCTTTCCAAAGATTGAAAGGCTCGGGGAATCCGGCATTGATACAATACCCGGGCGCCCTGTGTAGATTGAGACAGACATGCATGCCGTATTTATGCGCCATCGCTACCAATGCCTGGATCTTATCTATCTCATATTCTTTGACATAATAGGTCTCGCCCGCCGTGATATTCCTGTCGCCGTCAAACTCCAGATAGTGCGGATACGCTATAGGTATTCTTACAAAATCAAAACCCCAATCCCGCATCCATTTGAAATGCGCCTCGGTAGTAGTATTTATCGACTCTGTAGAATCAGGGCTAAAAAAGTCCAGCAAATTGAACCCCTTCCACTTCGGCAGCTTGTTGGCATGAGGCCCATCAGCAGGCAGGATCCCCGGTGCGGATGCCGGTTGCACGCCTGGCCTGGTCGCGGCCAGTGCAGCCTTCTCGGCTAGGGACAGTCCCAGCGTGATCATCCCCGTACGTTTAAGAAAGGTCCTGCGGCGCATAACAATGGTTTTGTGCAGGAATTGGGCTCTAGCTGAATTTGGCCCAATTCCCGCAAATCGCTTATAATTGTCCTTCGGACGAGCCCCTTTTAGGGTCTCCTGATTGATCCTGATCTAAATCTAATACATTTGCTGGCAATGGCATAGTAATTGTCGCCCTAACACAAACCAAAGATTCACCGGCCCAGGGCCGGGCAACCCAAAACCCCTTGCCAATTGAAACCACAGGTTTATATAGAGACTCCCCGGCTCCTATTACGCGGATGGCGACACACGGACTATGAACCTTTCATTCAAATGAACATGGACCCCACCGTAAGAAAATACTTTCCCAATCTTCTCACTCGGGAAGAATCAAAAACCCATATCGTTGCCATTGAAAAAAACATTGCCCGGCAGGGTTATGGATTGTTCGCGGCGGAGTGGAAAGAGACAGGCGCCTTTATCGGATTCATCGGATTTTCTCACCCTGGCTTTCAGTTGCCGCATATCGTCACCCCCTTTATAGAGATAGGCTGGCGAATATCTTCCCACTATTGGGGCCGTGCCCTGGCCACCGAGGGAGCACAGGCCTGTTTGCAGGCAGGCTTCGATCGCTGGAATATGGACGAGATCTATTCCTTTACCTCCATTCACAATCACCCCTCTGAAAAAGTAATGATCCGCATTGGCATGGCGCGTCAGGGGACCTTTGCCCACCCTCTTCTGCCCGCCGACCACTGGCTGAACGAGCACGTGCTGTACAAGGCGGCTAAACCCCAGCCTTAAACAGTCTATTCATCCCGGTAGCCAAGTCCGGGCCTGGCACTCAGATCCCCGCCCGGCAGCCACATCCAGGCGGCCAGACCCCGGCAACCAGGCCCCAGCTCAGCACCAAATTCCAACAGCCACATCCCAGCCAAAGGTTCACCCGGCCCTGTCCCAAATCCGACCGGAAAATTTCCACCTAATTTCTATTTTATCCCCACCCGCCCTGCCGATAGCTTTTCGTAACGGTGGAATGGCTAATTTCAGCCCCTTAACGAGGTCTGATGCCGTCACTGGATATATCCTATTTATTACAATCCGCCCCCTCCGTGCAGATCATCCGTATGCGAAATGCACACTGGGTGATCCCCTTCCTTTTTAATGCTTTCAAGACAGAAAATATTCTATCCATTCCCGAACCCAGCCTGATCAATCTACTGGCCGAAGAGCTGCGCAACCACTCGGAAGGAACTGAAGACCTGGAAGAAGCCCGCATTGAATTTGGAGAGGACGAAGAAAGCCGCGCCCGTAAATACCTGCTCAACTGGGTTCAGAGACGGCTCCTGCAAGACTTTCCCGACTCGGGATCCGTCACACAATATCAGCTTAGCGCACATACCGAAAAGCTCTTTCAATGGCTGCAGTCATTGGAAAAAAGACAGTTCGTAGGAACCGAGTCCCGGTTCAAATTCCTTTTCCAGACCCTTCGCGAAATGGTGGAATATACTGAAGACAACGCCACCCGGCGTCTGGAAGAGTTAAAGAACCGCCGGGCCGAAATAGACAAGGAGATCAAGCGTATCGAGATGGGCTTCAAGCCCGAGATATACACCAATGCACAGATCCGGGAAAGGATGGAATGGTTCACCCGTCTGAGCCATGAGCTGCTAAGCGACTTCCGGGAGGTGGAAGATAATTTCAAACACATCCACCGGCACATCGTAGAACAACATACAAAAGCTGAAATACACAAAGGCGCCATCGTAGGATTTGCTTTCGAGGCATATGATGCCCTCCGGAAGAGCGATCAGGGAAAAAGCTTCTACGCCTTCTGGGATTTCCTCGTCTCACGCGCAGGACAGGAAGAATGGCGCCAGCTCACAGATCAGCTGCTCCAGCTCCTGCAGGACAGAAGCATCGACAGCGACGCCGGCTTTGTACAGAATATCAAGAGCCTCCTTCTTCAACAGGGTCGCAGCGTATATGACTCCAACGACAGGATGGCTGAAAAGCTCAGCCGCATCATTACGGAAAAAGAGATTGCACGCCACCGCCGGCTGCGGCAGCAGATAGGCAGTATTAAGGAACTTATCTTCCAGTTCATGGATGACAGCCCGCCACCCTGTGGATTACAATTGGAAGAGCCGGCTCCCATAAAAATGAGCATGGAGCGAAAGCTTAACCTCACGGAGAAACAGTCCGCCGGCGTAGTGAAACAGCCCGCCAATGCCAAAGAAAAGATCGAAGACCTATTACGGTTCAACAGGCTGCTGAACACCACCCACATCGATAAGAAAAAACTTTGGGATAATGTAGAAAAGGCCCTCCGGAAAAAGACTACCGCCACCCTGTCGGAGATCATCGAGACCACAGGCCTCGAGCACGGCATGGCAGAGGTCATCAGCTATTTTAGTTTCCTCCGCGAAAAAGCTTCACGCGTGCAGGCTATGCGGGAGATCACAGAGCTGATCCCGCTGGACGAAGGCAGAACCAGATTTATTGAAGTACCATACCTGCTGTTCAGCAGGTAAAAACAAACAGCCATGGCAATAGAAAAGAACGCTATACTACCTTATACACCGGTGCTTATCAAGCTCCTGAAAGGACCCGTCGAATACCTTGAAAAAGGCGCCTGGGAGCAGCTGTTGCAATACCAGGTAGAGCTGACCCGCTTCCTCCAGCAGCTGGGTCTCGTGCTCGTGCTGGAAAAAGATGACGGTTATGCCTATCTCGAACAACAGCGACTTGACGAAGAGGACAATGTGGTAGGCTGGGTACGCCGCATCCAGCTGGGTTATGAAGAGAGCATCCTGCTCGTACTGTTACGGGATATGATGGCCGAATTTGAAGTAGGAGAGGCCGCCGCCCGTGAATTGATCAAGAAGAGAAGGGAGATAAAAGAATATGCCGAACTTTTCTTTAAAGAGAACCCCAGCCGGGTAAAATTTATCCGTGACCTCGACAGGCTCATCGATAAGGTAGAAGAGCTCGACTTCATCGAAAAGGTGGAGAACGCAGAGCCTGCAGACGAACAGAAATTCCGTATCAAAAAGATCATAAAGGCAAGAGTAGACCACGAGATCCTTGAAAACTTTAAACAACAACTGACCGAACATGCAACTGGGCGTATTTAGTACCGATGAGGCCAAATCCGGCTTTCGTCTGCAATACATGGAGATCTTCAACTGGGGGACTTTCGACGAGCACGTTTGGAAAATAAGACCCGAAGGCGAGACCTCTCTGCTCACCGGCGCCAATGGCAGCGGCAAGACCACCTTTGTGGATGCCTTGCTTACCCTGATCGTGCCGGAGAAAAAACACCGGTTCTATAATCAATCTTCTGGCAGCGAGAAAAAGGGCGACCGTACAGAAGAAACATATGTTCTCGGTGGCTATGGCAATGTACACACCGAGAATGGCCAGGCCAGCAAGACCCTATACCTCCGGGAAAACAAAGAACAGGCTTACAGCATCCTACTCGCGCATTTTTCGAACGAGGCGGAGCAATACGTCACCCTCTTCCAGGTACGCTGGTTCAGCGGCTCCGAGATGAAAAGGGTATTTGCCATCGCACATAAGCCGCTCCATATCGAGGATGATTTCCGACCTTTTGATCTCAATGGAGCCTGGCGCCGTCGCATCGATCAGCAATACAATAAAGGCAGCCGCAAACAGGTGGAATGGTTCGACGCCGCCAGCCGCTACGCACAACGACTCGTGGAAGTGCTCGGTATGCAAAGCATGCAGGCCCTTAGCCTCTTCAATCAGACCATGGGTATCAAGGTGCTGGGCGAGCTCAACGAGTTCATCCGCACCAATATGCTCGAGCCGAGAAATATGGAGGAAGATTTCCAGGAGCTGAAAAAGCATCTGTCCACGCTGAGCGACGCACAGCGCAATATTGAAAAGAGCGAAGAGCAGATACGCATTCTCCAGCCCCTGGAAAAACATTGCCGGAACTTCAGGGAAGGGTCCGAACAGCTGGCCCAGATCCGTCAGGAGCTCGAAATGATAAAGGTCTGGAACAGCTATACAAAATACCACCTGCTCGACGAAGCCATCCGCACCAAAGAAAAGGATACCCGTCGCGGCAAGGAAGAGCTCTCCGTCATCAAAGAAAAGATCGCGGGCATGCAGGAGGAAGAGAGACAGACAAAAAATCTGCTGGAACAGAATAAGGCGGGGCAGCGGCTGCAGCAGCTGGAAAAGGATCTGGAAACCCTGACAAAAGAATACAGGGAGGCGGAGCGTTCGCTCGCCCAGTTCACCGAGTGGGGTAACGCCCTGCATCTACCCGAATCCACCCCCGCGGACGAAGCGGCCTACCAACGGATAAAAAAAGAAGCCGAACGCGCCGACAAGCGGCTGGCCGGCGACATCCGTAATAATAACGAAGACCTGTACGACGCCCAGGACAGGTTGAAAAAAGCAAAAGAGGAAAAGACCCGCATAGAGGCCGAATTAAACACGCTGCTGGAAAATAAGAACAATATTCCTGGTCATCTCATCCGGCTGAGACATGAGATTCGCGAGGCGCTGAAATTGGAGGAAAATGAGCTGCCTTTTGCAGGAGAGCTAATGCAGGTTATACACGAAGAGGCAGACTGGCAGCCGGCTCTGGAGAAGTTACTTAACCCTCTTTCTCTCCGCCTGCTCGTTGCAGACAAACATTATAAGAGGTTCAATAAGTACGTCAACAATACCAATCTCCGGACACGGCTCGTATACAGTCATGTAAAGGACATCGCACTTCAACAATTTGCCGACGAAGGCACCGTCTGGAACAAGCTCGAGTTTCATCCCGAACACCCCCTCAGCGGCTGGGTCAGTCAGCAGGTGATACAATTATATAATTACAGCTGTGTTGACAGCGAAAAGACGCTCGAACGCTATGAAAAAGCCATCACGCTCAACGGACTCATCAAAAATCGGGATAGACATGAGAAGGATGACAGACCTGAACGCAACGACCCCGGCAGGTATGTAATGGGATGGAACAACGAGAAAAAAAGATCCGCGCTTCAACACCGCAGGTCGCAGCTCGTGGGTGCTATCGAACAGGCGGAAGAAGCCCATCAGCGCGCAGAGAATAAAAGCCGCCGTCTTCAGGACCAGGTCTTTGCGGTCAAACGTATCACCGAGCATCCAGGCTTCAAAAGCCTCAACTGCGCCCGTATTCAGCGGGATATGTTTGGCATTGAAGAGCAGATGGGCCAGCTTAAAAAAGGCAGCGATCAGCTGAAGGCCCTCACCAGGCAGCTCGATGCCATTCGTACAACCATCGCAGCCACAGAAACAGAAAAAGATCAGCTCATCGGCAGGATCAGCCTGGACGAGAATGCATTGGACATCATGGAGAAACAGCGGCTGGAACGCAAGCCCCTCTTGGATCTTCTCACGGACACGGATAAGGACCAGCTATTGCAGTTCCAGCAAAAACATGTTGACTCACTGGCTGATTGCACATTGGACAACATCGATACAAAATATCAGCATTTGACAGAGCAGGCAGCTATCAGCGCCAGCCGGCTGGAAGAGCTCGTTCAACGGGAAGGTCGTGAGCTGGACCGCGCCATGATGCGCATCAAAAACCCTTCCCCGGAGATCATGCAACGCTTCACCGACTGGATTGGCGATACACAGCAGCTGCCCACCGAAAGGGAGCATGCGGAAGAATACCTCGAGTGGCTTGATAAGCTGCAAACGGAAAATCTTCCCAGGTACAAAAAAGATTTCGAACGGCTGCTCCACGACACCGCCGTGATAAAAATGGGGGTGCTCAACGAAGAGCTGGAAAGCTGGGAGAGAAAAATAAAGAACAGCATCTTTACATTGAATGGGTCGTTGGCCGGCATCAACTTCAACAGGCTGCCCGATACCTATATACAATTAGGGATACGCCCCGTCGCCGACAGCGTGATCAAAGAATTCCGCGCGCGGCTGCTAAATGCCCTGCCACAGGCGGCGGACTGGCAGCAGAACAGTTTCGAAGAAAAAGCGCAGCACTTCAAGCAAAATGTACAAACCCTTATCAATAGCCTGGATGAAAGTGATTCCTACCGCAGCCGTGTTTTGGATGTCCGCAATTGGTTCGAATTCTGGGCCGACGAGAAATTCCGGGAAACACATGAGCTGAAAAAGACTTATCGCCAGATGGGACAGCTATCCGGTGGTGAAAAAGCCCAGCTCACCTATACCATCCTTTGCAGCGCCATCGCTTACCAGTTTGGCATCACTCGGGAAGGGCGCAATGCAAAAAGCCTTCGCTTTATTGCCGTGGATGAGAGCTTTAGCAACCAGGATGAAGAAAAGGCCACTTACCTAATGGAACTCTGTAAGCAATTGCACTTACAGCTGTTGGTAGTGACGCCCAGCGATAAGATCCAGATAGTAGAAGACTTTATAGCCCATGTACATCTCGTACAGCGGGTGAGCAATAGGCATAGTATTCTTTTTAATATGACCAAGAAGGAGCTGAAGGAGAAAAAAGCGCTGGCTGTCGATCAATAACTGGCCGGCATCCAGATCCGGCTACCACCAGATTTTTGTTAAAAAGTCTGCGCCACGTCTGAATTTGTCTATTTTTATAGACGATGAAGCGCGGCTTCTATATACTGGCACTACTGGTATCTATTTCTGGAGATGCGGCCGCCCAGGGCGGCTCGTCCGAAGGACAATTATTGGTTCCCAGGCCCCCGAGTGACTCGACGTTTTCGTTGATGTTCAATGGCGGTCTCAGCTTTACACATGCCAACGATCCGCATATCAATCGATGGCTGGCCAAATATGGCTATCCCACAGAACCCCATGTTCCATCCAGTCTTCATTTCGAACTAAGCGCCATGCCGGTAGGTTCCAGGAAACTGTATGACATACGCGTGTCCACTATCAATTCGGGGCAAAACCTTACTTCTTTCAATTTGCTGATTGGTCTATATACCGCGCTGATAAAGCAAAAGAGCTTTCTTCTGCTGGCCGGTGGCGGGGTAGGCTTTCATCGGGATATCATCGCGCTCAATGGAAATATGCCCGCCGAATACCAACAGCTCGCCACTCGCTATAACAAACCCATGGGCCTGCGCAGGGGAGGGCTGATCCTGGAGCCTGCCATACGTGCGTTCTGGTATCCTCTTCAGCTGTCGAAGCTGCAGGTAGGAGTCTTTGGCAGTATTGGTATGGACATGGATTTCAACTCCCGGTGGCGTCTTGGATATTTTGATAATAGCCAGGGAAAATACAGTCATTTTAAACGACTTATAAAGCCCAGTGACCAGAAAAGGGTCAGCGAATATGGGCTTGCCTACAATCTGGGCCTCTCTTTCCGCCTGCATTTGCAATAGCCATTTCGTCAAAAAGCCCCCAAAAGACACTTATCCTTCCCAAAAAAGGAAAACGCTTCCCTCTCATAGAACTTCACATCCCAATCTCTTTACGTATAAAGTTGACTAGTAATTAAGTGGATTTTGGTACTGCATTAGTATAGTATACATCGGAGACAAAAACCTAGATCCGTCACCCACAATCTGAACCCAATGAAATCCGTCTACCCGGCTGTTAAGACCCGGGATTACCTATGGAACCTCGTAATCACCGCATTCTTAGCCTTTTACGCCACCTCCGCCAACGCCCAGAGCTGCCCGCTGTCCGCAGTCTCCAACATCAACAGCTATCCTAACACATACTATCCTGCTAATCAGGCTACTGTGAATGCAGGCGCTACCTCGATAACCCTTGGGGCAGTTACTAATGGAAGCACTGCTATCAGCTCAGGGGATATTCTGCTCATCATACAAATGCAGGGGTCCCAGCTCAATGCGACCAACAACTCCAATTACGGAGCCAATGCAGGATCAGGCAGCGGTTATTTGAGCAACAGCTCGTTGATAGCTGGTCAAATGGAATTTGTCGTGGCCAACAATAATGTACCTCTGACGGGTGGTACATTGAATCTCCTTTCCGGTACTACCTACAAATACCTGAATACTCCTTTCGGGACAGATGGTCAGTTTACTTACCAGGTCATCCGGGTGCCTGTATATTACGATTTGACCTTGGCAGGTAATGTTACGGCTCCCAGGTGGGACGGGGCCAGTGGTGGTGTCCTCGTGCTGTATGCTACGGACAACATCAACATGGCTGGATATACCGTCGACGCCTCAGGTCTTGGTTTCAGAGGTGGTGGTGGTCGTGCTTTTACCGGTGCGGGTTCGGGTTCCAGTTCTGATTATATTACCTCATCTGTCAGCAATGCCAATGGCAGCAAGGGAGAAGGTATCGCTGGGACTCCTAAATACCTGAATGATAATAACTCTTTCCTGGATGTGTCAACGTCTGAAGGATATCCCAATGGCAGCTATGCCAAGGGGGCGGCTGCCAATGCCGGCGGCGGCGGTACAGACGGCAATCCTGCGAGTAATAATGATGAGAATACTGGCGGCGGCGGCGGTGCCAATGGTGGCGCCGGTGGCCAGGGTGGTAATTCCTGGAGCTCCAACATCGCCTGCGGTGGAAGAGCTGGCTCCATATTTAGCCAGGTCTCGCCTTCCCGTCTGGTTATGGGCGGTGGCGGTGGCGCTGGTACGACCAACAATGCTACGGGTAGCCCTGCTAATGGTTTTGCGAGCAGCGGCTCTGCCGGCGGGGGTATAATTATTATGATAGCCAATAATATGATCACCGGGACAGGAACCATCAAGGCCAACGGGTCCAATGCGAACAGCACCGTTAAGAATGACGGTTCCGGTGGCGCCGGCGCTGGTGGCTCCATACTGATCTTTAGTAAGTATGGTAGTTTGACCAACCTCACCGTGCAGGCCAAAGGCGGTGTTGGTGGTAACAACCAGCTGACTACTATCGACCCTCACGGTCCCGGCGGCGGCGGTGGCGGCGGAGTCATCTATTCCAATTCGACCTTGAACGCCAGCAGCTCCGTTGCAGGCGGTGCGGCCGGGACAACCAATAAAGGTACCAGTAATTATGGCGCTACCGCAGGATCTGCGGGCATATTATCTCAATCCATCGCACAGAGTCAGACGCCTGCCTTCCCGCTGGTCTGTGTAACATTGTCCGTCAATTTCATCAATGTGGCTGCGGCACAGGCCGATGGTGTCACGACCGTCAACTGGCAGGTATCTAACGAAACCACCGGCACCAAAGAATATATTGTTGAAAGGAGCGTGGACGGTGTGAATTACCTGGATATCGCCCACGTTGCCTACCAGGCTCACACTTCATCTGCCAACTCATACGAATACAAGGACAATGAGAATATCGTAGGAACAGGCGCAGTATACTACCGGATAAAAGTAGTAGGCGTCTCCGGCAATGGACAGTATAGTAAGACCGTCTCCGTACTGATGAACGGGCTTACAGCCAGGCTGACCGTATTCCCCAACCCGGCCAAAACCTCCGCAACCATCAGCTTTGTCGCCTCCAACAGCGGAGACGTCAGCTTGCGGCTCTTCGATCTGAAAGGCAGCGCTGTCTGGCAGAAGCAGACCCGGGTCGCCGCGGGCGCCAATTCCATCTTGTTGGACCAACTTTCAAATATCCCCAACGGTATCTACATACTTCAATGGTTTGATGGCTTGAAACCTCAACAGGTCAAGCTGATCGTAAATCACTAGGACGGTATATCTATTGGATCGTGCCCAAGGCCGCCTCATATATGAGGCGGCCTTGCTACGCTTAGGGCGTAGCCGCTTTTTATTGTGCCCATAGATAGCAGCTTTCTTTGAGATGGCGGAATTCATCCCCTACATTGTCGTATTTACAGCTTATCAATCTCTGATGTGAATTCTAGTTTTGTATTGTCAATAAAACTTAAACAGCACGTTATGAAAAATTCACTCAAGACACGTAATCTTCTTAAATCAATGCTGCTAATTGCAACGATGTTTGCAGCATCCCGATCCAACGGACAACAAATCAAACCCTCCAATAGCGGTTACGCACCTGTTAATGGCATCAACGTTTATTACGAAGTATATGGCCAGGGCAGGCCTTTAGTTTTGCTGCATGGCGCTTTTATGACAATTGATATGAACTGGGGCCAATTGATCCCTGAGCTGTCAAAAACCAGGAAGGTGATCGCCATTGAATTGCAGGGACACGGACATACACAATTTTCAGATAGAAAATTATCACATGCTGCCTTAGCAAGTGATGTGGTCGGCGTAATGGATTACCTGAAAATTGACAGTGCTGATATAGCTGGATATAGTTTTGGCGGCGCCGTGGCTTACCAGTTTGCTATACAAAGCCCTAAGCGGTTAAGGAAACTAGTTATCATTTCTTCTACTTATAAAAGTAGTGGCTGGCTGCCCGAAATAAACAATGCTTTTAAATCATTTAAGCCCGAGTTTTTTGCGAATAGTCCTATGAAGACCGCCTACGATGCTGTTGCACCTGATAAAACAAAATGGACAAAGTTCCTGGAGCAGATGTTTGCTTTCGCCCAGGCGCCATTCGACTTCGGTGACTCCAATATTTCGAAAATTTCTGCGCCTGTGTTGATCATCTCCGGCGACAACGATGGACTGGATAAAATTGAGCTGGTAAAAACATATAAATTATTGGGGGGCGGCGTTGCTGCTGATATGGGACCAATGCCAAAATCGCAATTGGCCATTGTCCCTTCACAAGGACATGTGAGTTTGATGATGCAGACAACAACGATCCTTACATACCTGAACAGTTTTTTAAAGTAACCTGCTCTTAATTGTAAAAAGACCAATAAAATGAGAAAAATAATTGTTTTGTCAATGATTACACTGGATGGTGTTATGCAGGCGCCTGGCGGACCCCAGGAAGACACATCAGGCGGCTTCAGGTATGGCGGCTGGACTGCATCTTATGGTGACGAGGTTTTTAGCAGGATCATGGAAGAAGAGCTGAAGCCGGCAGATTATCTCTTGGGCAGAAAGACATTTGATATTTTTGCATCTTATTGGCCGCAGCATGCTGACTTTTGGCCAGGCATCAATGATGGCGCCAAATACGTCCTGTCGCAGACCATGGAAAGATCAGATTGGAAAAATACCATTTTCCTCAAAAGCCTGGCAGATATCAAAAAGCTTAAGAGTTCGGAAGGCGCCGACATTCAGGTTTGGGGCAGTAGTAAGCTCATTCAGCTGTTGCTCAAGCATGACCTGGTGGACCAGCTCCGGCTCAAGATTTACCCGTTGATCCTTGGTGAGGGAAAAAAGCTGTTCGACAACGGCACGATCCCGGCAGCATTTACATTAACAGAAAGCCATGTGACATCAAAAGGGGTTATTATCGCCAATTACACGCGGGCTGGAGAAGTCGTGACAGGCACTGTTGGAGCTTAGGTCCTTCTGATTGGCTACGTCCAACACCTGGAAAAACAAATGGCCCCCATAGAAATGGGGGCCCTCGTAACTATTAACTATTAACACCTTAAGTAACCCAGGTACTTTCTGGTACCTATACTTATGACCTCGAAGAAGCACGAACTCCTTAAAAAGATCATAATGAACGTGAGTAAACTGTAAAACTTTACATCCGGTTGATCAGCAGTTTGCTGCTCTCATGTGTCCCATCCGATGACATAACAGACAGAACGTAGAAGCCGGTAGTATACTGCTGTAAGGAAAAAGTCACGGTTGTTCCAGCCTGCGCTTTTTTCTCCTGCAATACCGCGCCAGCCAGGTTGATGATACGTACCGTTGCTGTGCTTGCATTCACACCTCCCAGCGTCACATTCACATAATCACGGGCAGGATTAGGGAAAAAGCTGATATGACTGATCGCTGCCGTCTCGATAACCCTTACTTCACTGTATACCGCGCTGCCATCCAGGTCGATCAATTTCAGGCGATAGTAGTTCGCGCCTTGCAGCGGGCTGCCATCCGTATAAGAATAGCTGGTAGCAGTAGCCGAATTACCCTTGGCCTGCACCGTACCAACCGTGCTCCAATCGGAACCTGTGGCGCTGCGTTCTATCTCAAACCTGCTGGAGTTCTGTTCCAATTTCGTTTCCCAAACCAGCTTAGCGCTGCCGTCGGTATTCGTTGTAGCGGTAAATCCGGACAGGATTATCGGTAATGTATTCACAGACACTACCACCAGGCCGGCATTAGAAGTCGTCAGGGCAGCAGGACCATAGACTACAGGGGCTGAACAGCTGTGCTGACCGCTACCACCGCAGTTCAAATTATTGTTGATGGTTGAATTGGCATGCGTAGTAGCATTGGTGCTATGAGCAGGCGACGCCTCATAAGTTGACCAATTGTAATACCAGTTATTGTTGTTTGCAACCATCACCGTGGAATTATCGTACATCGTCAGCGTAGGACCGCTCACCGTAAAAGAGGAGGTGCTGGACTTGCTGCCATTGCCGATAGCAATCACGCTATTTTCGGATAAGGTGATCTTCGTGCTGGAGCTTCCTGTGGAATACATAGTGGCAGCGTCATAAAGATTCACCGTGCTGCCCACCATATTCACCTCGTAGCTCGTACTGAAATAAGAGCCATCATTAAAGGTGAAGGTGGAAGAGGTCATGGACAAGGGTGCATTCACGATCACTTTCCCGTTATTACCATATACCAGGAAATTGATGTTGTTAAAAACAGTCGTAACAGGGCTGCCGCCAGTATACTGAATATTCAGCGTCTGGTTGCTCATCGACATGTTCCCGCCACCCTGGAACGTACAGTTCTGACAGGTCACCGACCCATCGATGGTCAGCGTTACGCCTGAAGAAATATTGATCGTACAGTTCGCACAGGTGGAAGGCAATGCGGCCGACCAGTTCTTGTTTGTAGTGATGGAATAGCTCGTTTGAGCAGAAACACCCACCGCATAAAAAAAGGGCACAGCCAGCAGCAGGGTCCGGATCGTCTTCTTGAGGGTATTGTATAATTTGTTCATAGAGGTACGTATTTGGTGCTGCTAGTAATAATACCAAGCAAATGCCACTCTTATAAGTCGCTCTATATCAATTCATAACACAAATCCCCCATACGAGAATTTTTCCCGAAAAAGTAAAATATTCCAAATTGTGGAATTTTCTCATTTTCAGAACATGCCGGAGGTTCATTGTCGATGGCCCATCATTAGATTTTTCCGGAACCCGGGCTATATTTCCGTGAGGCCCGTTTTTCGGACATTTTGGTCGGGGGTTTCTTTCTCCCGGGATGCCATCTCGCTGATAAGTTCCGAGATAAGGGAGGTCCAGCCTGTCTGGTGGCTGGCGCCAAGACCATGACAGGTGTCGCCATGGAAGTATTCATAAAAGAGAAGAAGATCCCTGTTGGCTGGTTTCTGATAGAACCAGTTATATTTCCCGTGCAGGGGGCGCTTGCCCAGATCATCTATACTGAACAGGCTTACCACACGACGGGTCAGCTCATCAGCCACCTGCTCCAGGTTCATCTTTTTGCCGGAGCCCACCGGATATTCCACCAGCAGGGTGTCGTCGTAAAATTTTCCGTACCGGCGTATAGATTGAATGATGAGGTAATTGATGGGTATCCAGACCGGTCCCCTCCAGTTGGAGTTACCGCCAAAAAAATCAGAGGTGCTGTCACCCGGATCGTATTTTATATGATAGTCGATACCCCCAATGTTCACCGTATAAGGATGTTGCTCGTGGAACTTCGACAATGCCCGTATCCCGCCCGATGAGAGGAACTCTGCCTCATTGAGCAGCCGCTCCAGCAGATGTACAAGTCTTTTCTGCGGCACCAGCGACAACAATATCTGCTCGCCATCGCTATGCTCTTCGTTTGGCCAGTACCGCTTGTTCTTTAGCCGGTAGTTCTCGAACCAATTGATCCTTTTCTTAAAGTCCGTCAGCTTTAGCAATGTCTTTTTTTCAATGATCGATACCGCAAACAGCGTAGTCAATCCCACTATGGATTGTATTCGCAGCTGCATAGGGCTGCCCCCAATGGACAGCGTATCATAAAAGAACTTGTCTTCCTCATTCCACATACCCTGTTCATTCAGGGCTTCTGCGATCAATACAAATTGCTCGAAGAACTTGGTCGCCGTATCTTCAAAGCTCTCATCCTTCATGGCGATCTCCAGGGCCATATCCATCATGTTCAGCGCATACATGCCCATCCAGCTGGTGCCATCCGCCTGCTCCAGCTGCATATCTCCGCCAGGACGATGGCTTCGGTCAAATACACCTATATTATCCAGACCAAGGAAGCCCCCTTCAAACATGTTATTGCCATTGGCATCTTTACGATTGATCCACCAGGTGAAGTTGATCAATAGTTTTTGGAAGATGCGTTTTAGAAATCCGATGTCTCCTTTCCCCGTACGCTCTTTTTCTATCCGGTAAACCTCCAGCGCCGCCCAGGCCTGTACCGGTGGATTCACATCGCTGAAATTCCATTCGTAGGCGGGGATCTGCCCATCCGGCTTCATATACCACTCCCGCATAATAAGCAATAGCTGATGCTTGGCAAAGACCGGGTCCACCAACGCCATCGAAATGCTTTGAAAAGCCAGGTCCCAGGCCGCATACCAGGGATATTCCCACTTATCCGGCATGGCAATGATGTCCTGGTTCTTCAGGTGCTTCCACTCGTGATTGCGCCCATTGAGCTTACCCGCATTCACAGGAGTGATGCCATCGCTGGTGGTGAGCCAGCGTTCCACATCGTAATGGTAATATTGTTTGCTCCATAACAATCCCGCCAGCGCCTGTCTCTGCACAGCCGCCATCTCCGGACTGATATTGCGAGGTAGAATGGACTGGTAAAAGGCATCCGCTTCTTCCTTCCGGCTGGCGAAGATCCCTGCAGTGGCACCGGAAAAAGGGTTGTCCGTGATCTTATTGCTCAGGCGCAGATAGATGGAGCGGGTGCCGCCCGGCTCGATATTGTAATGGTATACGGGCGCAAACTTTGTCCCTGATTTCTTTTGCTTCAGCAGCTCCTGGTTCTTTTTATGGATCACCGCATCGTGAAAGGCGTCCTTTACAAAGGGTGTCTTATTGGGCGTGCCCGAAAGCTTTTCCGTATTCGTTTCGTTTTCCGTGAACAAACAATACGCCGGAGGCTGAAAGTAGAGGTAATAGGGCCCTAGCCGGCTATGGCTGGCCTTGACGGAATTTTTATCCCTTGCCGTGATCACCGGCTTTTTTTCCATTTCGCTTTGATTCCATCTATTATAGAACCACAAAGTGGGGAGGACTGTGATCTCCGCGGCCTCAGCTGCCCGGTTCTGTATATTGATCCGGATAAAGACGTCCTTTGAGTTCTGCTTCGCGTAGGTAATATGGACATCGAAGTATTCATCTTTGTCAAAGACACCCGTATCGAGGAGCTCATATTCCGGCTCCTCTTTTGACCGTTTGCGGTTCTCTTCTAAAAGCTGTTTGTACGGGAATTCCTGTTGAGGGTACTTATACAGGTACTCCATATAATAATGGGTGGGCAAATTGTCAAGGTAGTAATATAGTTCCTTTACATCCTCGCCATGGTTGCCTTCCTTATTACCGAGTCCAAAAAGCCGCTCCTTTAGGACTGGGTCCTTCCCATTCCAAAGGGCAACGGCAAAACAGAGATTCTGAAAAAAATCAGAGATGCCTGCGAGTCCGTCTTCACCCCAGCGATATGTGCGAAAATGTGACTGATCATAAGGAAAGTAGTGCCATGCGTCCCCGTACAGGCTATAATCCTCTCTCACTGTTCCCCACTGCCGCTCGCTTAAATAAGGTCCCCATTGCTCCAAAGGTATTTTTTTAGCAGCGTTAACTGCCAGTCGTTGATGTTCTGCCGTCATGATAATTTTCTCGTTCGCCAATAGTTATCAAATGCTATAGGTTCCAAATTAACCTACAGTTTTCGGGCCGCTTTCAGCGGCTCCCTGGTCTATGGCAAGCCGTCGTACAAATTTCTCCTCTGCTCAAACACGTCTCCGGCAGGCTGGCCGAAGGCTACAAATCTACAGGAAGTTACTAAGTTCCTGCCAAAGCCCCACCAAAAAGCCGCCTTGGCGGCTTGTCCATAACCGAGCCCTTGGCGAAGGTTACGAACAAGGAAGAGCGAATACATGGAGCTCTGACGAAGTTCTACCATAATTAGCCCTTTGCGAGAATTGGACTATTTTGCCTGGAAGCCCAATTCTCGCACATAAAACACGCTAGTCCACGGTTTTATTATACATTTGTTGCAATTAACACAACTATTTTGACTTTTAAAGAATTCGGACTGAATGAAGGCTTACTGGAAGGGATTGAAGCTTCTGGATATGAAACCGCCACCCCCGTACAAGAGCAGGTGATCCCTCTGATCCTGGCTGGAAAGGACATCATCGCTTCAGCCCAGACCGGCACCGGCAAGACGGCCGCATTCCTGCTGCCCATCATCAACAAACTGCTTGCTTCCCGTGTCGAAGACCAGGTCAACGCCCTCGTCATCGTCCCTACCCGCGAGCTGGCCATACAGATCGCTCAAAACCTCGAAGGACTTTCCTATTTTACGCCCATCAGCTCCATCGCAGTATATGGCGGCGGGGACGGAGCTAATTTCACCAACGAAAAGCAGGCTCTTTCCACCGGGGCCGATATCGTCATTTGTACACCCGGCCGGATGATCGCTCATCTCAACATGGGTTATGTTAAGCTGAAAGGTCTGCAGTACCTCGTGCTGGACGAGGCGGACAGGATGTTAGACATGGGCTTCATCGACGATATTATGAAGATCATTTCTTTTCTTCCCCCTAAAAGACAAAATCTGCTCTTCTCCGCCACCATGCCGCCCAAGATCCGCGAGCTGGCCAAAAAGATATTGCACGAGCCCGCCGAAGTCAATATCTCCATCTCAAAACCTCCCGCAAAAATTGTGCAGCAGGCCTTTATCATCTATGAAACGCAGAAAATCCCGCTGGTCAAATGGTTGTTGAAATCCCTCGATTTTAAAAGTATCCTCATATTCTGCTCCAAAAAGCACAATGTCAAACAGCTGACGATGGACCTCAAGCGCGCCCGGTTCAATGTAAAGGAGATACACTCCGACCTGGAACAGGCGGCCAGGGAAGAGGTCTTACTGGAATTCCGCAGCAGGCGTCTCCAGATACTGGTAGCCACTGACATCCTTAGCCGGGGCATCGACATCGACAACATCGACCTGGTGATAAACTACGACGTGCCCAATGACGGAGAAGATTACGTACACCGCGTCGGGCGTACCGCCCGGGCGGAGACTGATGGAATGGCTTACACCTTTGTCAGCGAAAAAGAGCAAAATAAATTCAATTCCATTGAGCAGCTCATCGGAACTATAGTCCCCAAGGCACAGGTTCCCGAACAGTTCGGGCCAACGCCGGAATATGCTCCGCGAAGCAAGCGCTCCGGCGGCGGTGGCAGAAAAGGCCGGAATTTTCGTCCGCAGCAAAAAAGGAGCAGCAACGGGCAGCAGCAACGTGGAGGTCACGGACATCGTCCTCCTTCCGGTCGGTCCAATTAATGTCTATCCTACAGACTGCAGCACACGGCTCAAAGGAAACTCCACCCCCAACCCAGGAGCAAACATATCAATACAATGACAGGCGAGGGGAGACGTGAGAATTTCAGCAGGGCAAAGGTCCCCGCAATGATGCCCAGATTCAAAAAGATATCTGTCCAGGCAATGGTAGCAAGGTCTTTCATCATGTAACAGGCCGAGGCGATCATGATCCCCACTACAACAGAGTTGATCCCTTCCAGGGCCCGGAACACAACCGCATATTTTTTGAGATTATGCCAGATGGGAAAGAAAAAGAGTACAAGCAGGGCGCTTGGCAAGAATATTCCTGTGCTGGCAATAAAACATCCTAATATCTGCATAGCCGGCCCTTTATCGTTCATGGCGGTGCCGCCCATGAACGACGCTACGGAAAATACAGGACCAGGTATTGCCCTCGCCATACCAGCGCCGGAATAAAAATCATCCCGTTTTATCCGGATGATATTGGGATTGCGATGAATGAGGTTTTGGGACTCCGAACGAGCTACGAATTGTTCGTACATCATGGGAATCAATACGTTACCTCCGCCGAAGACCAAACTGCCAAAGCGGTAGGTGTTTTCGAACAGGTTGAGCGGCCTTCTGTTGGGCCAGTTATTCTTACGCGCCAGCTCGCTGCTCGCCCCCGCCAGCAGGAAAATAATGGCAAAAAGCCAGATATTACCCCATTTGATCTTTTTGGGAGGAAGCTCTTTTTGCGGGATACGTTTATCGCTAAGATTGGTAACAAATCCACCCAGCACCAGGAGAATAGGGAAGATCCAGGGAGTCTGGAACAGGATAAAGGTAGCCACCGCGCTCACTGCCAGGATCACTCTTGTAATCGTATTGTGTACGGATATCTTAAATGCCTGGTAAGCTCCATAAGCAATAAAACCTACTGTCATAGGAGCCACAAAACGAAACAGCGCGGCCGTCCTCAGCGTTCGTTCATTGATATACGAAAGAAAGAAAGAAAACGCCCCCATCAGGATACATGCCGGCAGTGTCCAGATGATCAGGGTCAGCATAGCCAATACCACACCGCCCCGCTTATAGCCGATGAGTGTTAAGGTTTGTGTGGAAGAAGCTCCGGGCAACAGCTGACAAAAGGCGTTGTAATCCATCAACTCTTCTTTTGTTATATCCCTGCGCTTGTTCACAAAGGTCTTCATCATCATCCCCAGATGCCCTTGCGGGCCGCCGAATGCAGAGATACTATACAAGACCACCGTTTTTAAAAATGCTATATGTCGAAATAGAACTGTCAAGACGAATATGTCAACCCTACAATTTATTGATTGTAGAAAATATGAGCAAAGCTAATCGATGAAGGCGGAAATTTAACAGCTGAAGAAGTCAATTCACAGATATTTCAATATATTTAAGATCAACCATTCGACATGAGAAAGATCCTGCTCTTCGCAAGCATCCTGCTATCCGGACTATTCGTTATTGCTCAGAAAAAAAATAACGCAGCGCTTATCAGCACGGCTGCCGATAAGATTGAACCCAAGACCATTGCCTGGAGACGTGATTTCCATGAACACCCTGAGCTGGGCAATCGGGAATTCAGGACAGCAAAGATCATCGCCGACCACCTTCGTTCATTGGGAATAGAAGTAAAGGAAGGTGTGGGGAAGACAGGTGTCGTAGGGATCCTCCGCGGCGCAAAACCGGGACCCGTCATCGGCCTCCGGGCAGATATGGATGGATTGCCCCTGGTAGAAAGAACTCCTGTTCCTTTTGCCTCCAGGGTAAAGACGAACTATAATGGACAGGAAGTAGGCGCCATGCATGCCTGTGGTCATGACTCCCATGTGGCGATACTCATGAGCGTGGCTGAGATCCTGGCAGGGATGAAACAGGATTTGAAGGGCACGGTGAAGTTTATTTTTCAGCCTGCAGAAGAAGGCCCCCCCGTGGGTGAGGAAGGTGGCGCGCCCTTGATGATCAAAGAAGGGGTCCTTGATGACCCAAAAGTGGATGTTATGTTTGGCCTGCATATCAATGCCGCTACGGAGGTCGGCAAGATAAAGTATCGCAGCGGGGGCGCCATGGCAGCCTCCGACTGGTTTACATTAAAAGTAAAAGGCAAAGGGTCCCATGGTTCTCAGCCATGGGGAGGCATCGATCCCATCGTTGTCTCGGCCCAGATCATTGAAGGTTTTCAAACCATCGTCAGCCGCCAGACAGAGCTGACAAAGGATCCCGCGGTGATCTCTGTTTGCGTGATCAAGGGTGGTGTACGATCTAATATCATTCCCGAAGAAGTAGAGATGACGGGCACTATCCGGACACTGGACACAGCTATGCAACGGGATATTCATGAGAGAATGCAACGCACTGCCTCCCTGATCGCGCAGAGCGCCGGCGCCACCGCAGAGCTCAGCATCGAGAACAAAACATTGGTCACGTATAACAATCCCGAACTGGTAAAAAAGATGTTGCCTTCTCTACAAAAGGCAGCGGGGGAGGAAAATGTCCTTCCAATGGACGCCATGACAGGATCAGAAGATTTCTCCTTCTTTGGAGATAAGGTCCCCTCCTTCTTTTTCTTCCTGGGAGGGATGAAGAAAGGTCAGGATCCGAAGACCAGTTTTCCGCATCACACCCCTGATTTCTACATCGATGAAGGTGGATTCAAAACAGGTATAAAAGCATTCTGCCAGATGGTGATCGATTATTCAGGGTCGTAATTATGATCTAACTTTAGTGGATGGACATCGAATCAATCAGAGAGTATTGTCTGAAAAAGAAAGAAGTGGAAGAGGGGTTTCCCTTTGGCGACACCGTATTGGTTTTTAAGGTCAAAGGAAAAATGTTCTTATTGGCCTCCCTCGACACACCCGTCCTGCAATTCAATGTAAAATGTGATCCCGAGAAGGCCATCGAATGGAGGGAACAATATCCTGCCGTGCAGCCCGGATATCATATGAATAAGAAGATGTGGAATACCGTGATCATGGACAACAGTATTGCTTCCCGCACGATACGCCAAATGATCGATGATTCTTATGAGCTGGTGGTAAGATCCCTTCCAAAGAAGGCCCAAAAGGGATTGTTATGATCGTCTGCCCAAAGCTTTTCAGCGCTTAGCGCTGCGTCTCACCGGTAGTATCCATTCCTTTCAATCTCCTCTCTCACCGCATCGGGTACCAGGTAGCGGATAGATTTCCCCTCTTTTATATTTTTTCGGATATGGGTAGCCGAGATAGGCAGCAATGGTGCATTCAATACCGTTATCTTTTTTGCCTCAGGGAAGGAGGGAAGGGCCTCATGCCCGGGACGTTTGTAAACATAGATGGAATAGTGCTGTAACAGCCAGCTGTAATTCTTCCATTTGGGCAGGTTGACAAGGCTGTCGCTGCCCATGATGATGGAGAATTGATGCGTAGGATATTTTTCCTGTAGATAGGTCAGCGTATCCACCGTATAGGATGGCTTGGGCAATCTGAATTCTATATCGGAAGCTTTCAATTTATTTTCACCTTCTATGGCGGCCTGTACGAGATACAGCCGGTGGTATTCATTCAATAAGCTGGCGGAAGGTTTAAGGGGGTTTTGAGGGGAGACTACAAACCACACCTGGTCGAGATCCGTGTTTTCCAATAAATAGTTAGCTATGATAAGATGCCCGTGGTGGATGGGATTGAACGAGCCAAAGTAAAGCCCTACTTGCATTAGTATACCTCCTCTTCCATAAATATGTTCTCTGCCTCGTCCAGGCGGAGGCTAAGATTATACCCCGCCACCGTAATGGAAATAGGATCACCTAAGGGAGCCACCTGTTCAACCCGGATCAATTCCCCCGGAACACATCCCATTTCCATGAGCTTAAGAAAGAGCTCGTTTTTTTCAAAAGAGTGAATTCTGGCGACGGTTCCTGGTACTAGCTCTGATAATCTCTTCATGGTGAATAATATTTTCTCCTCCGTAGGCTTAGGGTCAACTCCCGCCCTTCTACCGGACGGCGCGATGACAAATGTACGCTTTATGCATTTCACCCACGAATACGCCGGAATTTAGCTTCACTAAAAAATAGCCAAATTTACCTCAAGCTTATATCTGTAGGCCTTCGTCGGACCTGCTTCGACACGGAAGGACTTCGTCAGACCTGCTTTGACGCGGAGCTTCGCTCATAACCATCGTTGACTCCAACACTGTTGGACCCGCCTCGGTTACCTCATTCGTGCCCTTCGCTGGGCTCGGGCATGCTCGTGCCCTTCGCCAAAAGCTCGGTTATGGACGGGCCGCTTTTGCGGCTCCTGGTCCGCCTGCATTCGTTAATTTTACGAAATGCCGACAAATACACCGTCAAATGTCCATTTTCACTTTCTAAAAGGAGGTAATTCTCTCTCCAATCGTTCCCACTTAAAATCCTTTATTGCTTCTCTGTTTAAAAAGGAAAAGAAAAGGCTGGAAGACATCCACTACGTATTTTGTTCGGACGACTATCTGCTGGAAATTAACCGGCAACACCTTCAGCATGATTATTATACAGATATCATTACATTCGGTCTGTCAGATGCAGGCCAACCCATTAAGGCTGAGGTCTATATAAGTATAGATAGGGTAAAAGACAACGCCCGCCAGTTTAAAACCCCCATAAAGGAAGAACTTCACCGGGTCATTTTTCACGGAGCCCTTCATCTTTGTGGATACAAGGATAAAAGAGTTAAGGATCAGGCACTAATGAGGGAAATGGAAGATAAATACCTGGGATTATACTTTAAATAAAAAAGGAACGTTCCACGTGAAACTTACTGGGGCGTTCCCCGCCCCACCATGCCTCGAAATAACCGGTCATGCCATAAACGCTTGATGGACATGGTTCCACGTGGAACTTTGCCCTCCCCGTGCAAAAGAAGAAAGAATAGTACCTTTGCACCCTATGTTTCCCTCATACGATATTATAGTAGTAGGTGCCGGTCATGCCGGATGTGAGGCCGCCGCAGCAGCAGCCAACCTGGGGTCTAAGGTTCTCCTTATAACCATGAACATGCAGACCATTGCTCAAATGAGCTGTAATCCTGCCATGGGTGGTATTGCCAAAGGCCAGATCGTTCGTGAAATAGATGCCCTGGGTGGATACTCGGGTATTGTCACCGATAAAAGCATGATCCAATTCCGCATGCTCAATCGTTCAAAAGGACCCGCCATGTGGAGCCCCCGGGCACAAAATGATCGTATGCTTTTTGCTGCCTCGTGGCGTGAAATGCTGGAAAATACCCCCAATGTCGATTTCTACCAGGATATGGTCAACGGCCTTATTATAAAGGGTGATAAAGTAGCCGGCGTCATCACTGGCCTTGGTCATCATATTGAAGCAAAAGCAGTCGTCGTCACCAGCGGAACCTTTCTCAACGGCGTCATTCACATCGGAGAAAAGAAGTTCGGCGGGGGTAGGGTAGCGGAAAAAGCAGCCACGGGTATAACAGAACAATTGGTTTCCCTCGGCTTTGAGAGTGATAGGTTAAAAACAGGTACTCCTCCCCGCATCGATGGAAGAAGCCTGGATTATTCAAAAATGGAAGAGCAAAAAGGAGATGAAGACATTGTCGGCTTCTCTTATCTAAAGAACGTTCCCAAACCAAAAACACAACGCAGCTGCTGGATCACCTATACCAGCCCTAGGGTGCACGATATTCTCAAAACTGGTTTTGACAGGAGTCCCATGTACACGGGTCGCATCGAAGGAGTAGGACCTCGTTACTGTCCGAGTATAGAAGATAAGATCAATCGCTTTGCAGAAAGGGACAGACATCAGCTTTTTATCGAACCGAAGGAT
>Ga0207671_10000963_pt1 | contig 35723 bp, 35 predicted proteins | sample KBSC24metaG_FD_184352 | JGI IMG/M metagenome (GOLD analysis project Ga0207671, IMG submission 184352) | Corn rhizosphere microbial communities from Kellogg Biological Station, Michigan, USA - KBS C2-4 metaG (SPAdes) (version 2) | ecosystem: Host-associated > Plants > Roots > Rhizosphere > Soil...
GAATGAGACAGGTACGGAGACCTGCAGTCGGGTACCAGGTACACCCTTCGGTGACGACTGCTCCCACAGAGGGAAGAGGCGCGATGTGGGTGCAAGCGTCCCGGCTTGCATGTACCTGAGGGAGAGGATTCCCCCCTTGCGTTTTGGTACCCGTGCACTGGTACAATTGCTTGACAGCAAACCTATGGGTAAGCTATACTTGGGAGTCTTTCCGGTTTTCTGTAAAGATGCGGGAATCTACCCCTTTTCCCCCGACACATCGTTGAAAGTCGAACCGCGTCCGGCGTCGCCGGCGTGAAATCCTATCGCACGAGGAAGAGCAATGTCTGAGAACACACCGATCACAGTCGCCAAGGGCGACGGCATCGGCCCTGAGATCATGGATGCCACCCTTCACATTTTGAAGGCAGCGGGCGCGCGCATCGATATCGAAGAGATCGAGATTGGCGAAAAGGTCTATCTCCGTGGAAACAGCGCCGGGATAGAGCCCAGCGCCTGGGAATCCCTTCGTCGCACCAAAGTCTTCTTGAAGGCCCCGATCACCACACCGCAGGGTGGGGGATTCAAGAGCCTGAACGTCACCACGCGCAAGACCCTTGGCCTTTACGCCAACGTCCGCCCCTGCGTTTCGTATGCTCCGTTCGTCAAGACCAAGCATCCCGATATGGATGTCGTGATTGTCCGCGAGAACGAGGAAGACCTCTACGCGGGCATCGAGTACCAGCAGTCGGACGAAGTGATGGCGAGCCTCAAGCTCATCTCGCGCCCCGGCAGCGAGAAGATCATTCGCTACGCGTTCGAGTACGCCAAGCTGAACAACCGCAAGAAGGTGACGGCGTTCACCAAAGACAACATCATGAAGTTCAGCGACGGCCTCTTCCACAAGGTCTTCGATGAAGTCGCCGCCGAGTATCCCGAGATCGAGAACGAGCACTGGATCGTCGATATCGGCGCTGCCAAGCTGGCCGATACGCCCAGCGCGTTCGATGTCGTCGTTCTGCCCAACCTTTATGGTGACATTCTTTCCGACGTCGCCGCGCAGATCGCCGGTTCCGTCGGCCTTGCCGGTTCCGCCAACATCGGTACCGGAGCCGCCATGTTCGAGGCCATCCACGGATCGGCTCCGCGCCGGGCCGGCCAGAACCTTGCCAACCCGAGCGGCCTGCTGCTCGGCGCTGTCCTGATGCTGATCCATATCGGCCAGGGCGACGTGGCCGAACTCGTGCACAATGCATGGCTGCGAACGATGGAAGACGGCGTCCACACGTATGACATCTTCAAGGAAGGCGTCAGCAAGGAGAAGGTCGGCACCAAGGAATTCGCTGAGGCTGTCGCCGCGCGCATTGGACAGAAGCCCGAGACGCTGAAGGCCGTTTCGTACAACGCCGAAGCCAAGTTCGACCAGGCCAAGCTCGAATACAAGCCGCGTCCCCGTCAGACCAAGGAACTCGTGGGCGTCGACGTGTTCATCGACGACGACAAGCGCGATGCAACGGCTCTCGGCAAGAAGATCGAGGAGATCGCCGCCGGCGACCTCAAGCTCACCCTCATCAGCAACCGCGGCATGAAGGTTTACCCAGGCGCACAGCCCGAGACCTTCGTCTCCGACAACTGGCGCCTGCGCTTCCAGCTTGCCGAAGGCGCAGTGGTAACCCACCAGCAGATCATCGATTTGCTCGGCCTGGTAACGGGCGCGGGTTACGACGTGATCAAGACCGAAAACCTCTACAACTTCGACGGCAAAGCAGGCTTCACGCTAAGCCAGGGCGAGTAATCGCCGCCTTTCGAATTTGAACGAAAACAGACTCGTGCTACCGATTGGTGGCGCGAGTCTGTTTTCGTTTTTTGTATGCCTGTACAAATTGGCAGGAGGCGCTGACGTTCCCAGCCTCATGTGCTATGATGGGCTTAAGTTTGAAGGAGCAAATGACCCATGAGCAAATTATTCGGGTTAAGCGGAGAGGCGAAGGCGCGGGTATATGCGGCAGCAGTGTCGGATGGCGTCGAACCCGGAGCCATTATCGAAAGACTGGTCATTAAATACTTGCCTCCAGTCGCCGAATCTATCGAACATCGAGTCACCAAACCTATCGAGATCGGTGATTACAGTGACATGACATTTGGAGAATTACTCGGCGATTTGACTGGAGCGATCGATCCCGGCCCATGCATGACAGTTCGAAATCCTGACTTGAGCCATTGTACATAAGCACCGCATCTGCAATGGTCCTGTGCAAATCAGCAGCCTTTGAGAGCTTATTTGTTGACCGATCACTCCCATATTCCTTTTGTGCAGTCTAGCTCCTATCCCGTGCGTCACGGGAACACCGTGCGTCCGCTGATAGATGGGATTCCGGCGTTTCGACGTATCAGTGAAGCCATCGAGATGGCCAGGAGCAGCGTCTGGGTTACCGTGACATTTATGTGGACTGCATTCGAAATGCCCGACGGACGCGGGAGCGCTCTGGATGTTCTTGACAGGGCTGCGGCGCGCGGTATTGATGTCCGGATCATCTTCTGGCGGCCGGATGTAGAGACCAAATCTCTGAAGGCGAACGCCTTCTGGGGATCGGCCGATCATATTCGTCAGCTTGAGATTCGCAAATCTGGGGTTCGGGTGCGATGGGATCGGGCACATCCCGGTTTTTGTCAGCATCAAAAGAGCTGGCTTATCGACGCCGGTGGCGAGAACGAAATCGCGTTTGTGGGTGGGATTAACCTCAATCCCAATTCGATGGCTTTTCCCGGCCATAATGGCGCGGGGCAGACCCACGATGTTTATGTCGAAATCGCCGGCCCTTCGACAGTGGATGTCCACCATAACTTTGCGCAGCGCTGGAACGAGGCCAGTGAACGCTTTGCGGAGGATGGTCGATGGGGGAGCGGCAGCGAAGCTGATCTACCTTTTCCTATCAGTATTCCAGGGCAATGTGGCAGCGCGCTTGTCCAAATACAGCGGACTATACACAGCGATCGATACACTGATGGGGCGGGGCCTCCGGGTGGAAAAGCGTTCGATATTGCTCGCGGTGAACAGTCGATCCTCGCCCAGTACCGTGCTGCCATTGATGCGGCTCGGCGATCAATCTATATTGAGAATCAGTACGTCACTGTTTTGGAGATCGTCGAATGTCTGCATCGCGCCTTGCAGCGCGGGGTGGAAGTGGTATTGCTATTGCCCGCCGAGCCTGATGGGCTGATGCGTTACGTTGCTGAGTCGTCCCAATCGTTCTTGGAAGCCTGGGTGGCTCTAGGCAGGTTTGAAAATTTCACACTGGCCGGTATCGCGGGCCTCAATGCCGAAGGGCAGCGCAAGGCCATCTATGTGCATGATAAGTTGATGCTGGTGGATGATGCATGGGCTACGGTAGGATCGTGCAATCTGCACAGTTTCTCGCTCTTTGGGAACGTAGAGATGAACGCCTCGTTCTGGGAGCCCGACATCGTGCGCAAATTCCGATGCGAGCTGTTCCATGAGCACCTGGAACAGGACACTTCTCACATGGATGATCGCGAGGCACTTCGACATTTCCGCCAAGTCGCTCTGGAGAATCTGGAGCGATTCAATGCAGGCAATCCCGCATGGCAAGGGTTGGCGTTTGCTCTTGATCCGGCCGGTTATAGATAGCCACGATCTGCATAGGAACTTGCGTATGGCCTGCGCCCCAATAGGAGGCGCAGGCCATACGCTTTTGTCTGCCGAAGCAGCGCTTCGTCTCGCGCTACGCGCAGCTGTGTGTTAGGAAAGCTTCATCGCTGGGATAGCTTCTGCTCCTGCAATATTGATTTGCGTGGTGGCCTGGTTCATGGTACGATAATACGGTTCTTCTAACAATGGGGGCAATCGGCCTCTTCTTCGACTTAGGCCTTACTCAAACATAACCGCTTCATTTATGACGGCGCTATTAGAGAGAGAAAAGCGGCGGCGAAAGAAGCGATAAATGCCGCGCGCGGCCTTATCAATTCAATCTCGTACTTTTATCGTCCTGCAAACCGAAAGGATAAGACTGTGCCAACGAATGCAATACGACCGCTTCGGCGGTCTGGAAGCGGCGTTGCGGCTGCGCTTCCTGGTGTTCGGACCTGCGCTATGCTCGTCGGGGTTTGGATCCTGGCTGCCTCGTCATCTCACGCAGCCTCTTACTTTGTATCTCCGGCCGGCAATGATGCGGCTGCGGGCACTTTTAAGGCCCCGTTTAAGACCATCCAGAACGCAATCAACAAAGCGGCGGCGAACGACACGATTATTATAGGAGACGGCACTTATACCGGAGTGGGCAACCGCGATATCGTCTTCAACGGAAAAAGTCTCACGCTGCAATCGCAAAACGGTCCTGTTCGGACAATTGTCGATGCGGCCGGCACGGCGGCTGCCAACCACTTTGGGTTCAGCATCAATACCGGCTCTCCCACGGTCAATATCATTGGCTTGACGATCCAGAACGGATACCTCAGCACCGGTGGCGGCGCGGGCATCCTGTCTAAAGGCTTTGCCGTCAACGTTACCAACTGCATCCTTCGGCACAACATCGCCGCCAAAGGCGGCAGCATCGATACGGAGGGTGGCGTCACGAAGGTTGTCGACACAATCATTACGGACAACAACGCCGCCGTCGGCGGAGCGGTCGAGATGAATGCGTTGACGACCTTGACGCGCTGCACGGTCACGGACAACTTTGCTACGACAAATGGTGGAGGCGTTGACAATCATTCGGCTTCGACTCTCGACAACTGCGTCTTTACGAGGAATGTCGCGTCAACCGGCGGAGCTGTTGCAAATTACTCGGTGCTTACGACTACGGCGTCGACATTCTCCGGCAACTCAGCCTTAACCGGCGGCGCATTCTACAACGACTTTGCCTCAGCCACACTAACCGACGACATCTTCTGGAACGATACCGGCGAGATCGCGCAGATCTCGTTCGGATCGCAGATCACGGCAACATATTGTGATATCCAGGGCGGTTTTACAGGTCTTGGAAATATCAATCTGGATCCTGCGTTCGTGTCGCCTTCCTGGGGAGACTTCCGCTTACAGCCGGGTTCGCCATGTGTCAGTGCGGGAACGCAGATCTCTCTAAACTCTCCGACCGATCGAGATGGTAAGGCCCGCGTGAACCCGCCGACGATCGGGGCTGCGGAAGGAACCATTCCTCGGTTTATCCTGCCGTTTGCCATTGCCACCGGCAGCGATAATGTGACGCATGCGCTGCTGGGCAATCCTGCCGGCAGTGTGGTGCTCTGGGATGTGCAGCCGGCGGGGACAAAGGTTGCCTACACCTATGCAGCTCTGACAGGATGGACTACCAAGTCGATTTCGGCGAGCCCGGATCATCATGTCCATATTCTGCGCACCCATGCTGTGGACAACAAGATCACGCTGCTTGATATCCTGACCGGTGTGGTCAAGGCGCAGCCGACATATAATCCTCCGGTGGGCTTTGCCGCTGTTGCCGTGAGCAGCGGGCCGGACAACCATACGTATGTCCTCTGGACCAGGGCAGGGGATGGAGCGATCATCGTCTGGAATATCGCGCCGGGCGGCACGCCCGTTGCAGTTCCTTTCACCCCGGTCGCGGGATATCAGGCCGTTGCATTCGCGGTTGGCCCTAACGGTCATATGCGAGTTCTCTGGAGCCAGGCGGCAAGCCACAAGGCGGTTCTCTGGGATGTTCCGCCGACCGGCGCGACCACCAGCATCAACTATAACGGCTCCGTGGGATGGCTGGCGACAGCATTGGCGATCAACTCGACTAACGTTGTTCGCCTGCTTTGGAACAACTATGCCACTCATCAGGCGGCACTGTGGACGGTTACCGGCACGACAACCGTTGTTGGAACCAGCGCCGGTCCATATCCGAACCTGACAGCCATCGCCGTATCCAGCGGTACCGACGGCCACTCGCACGTGATCTGGACAAACCCGGCCGACGGCCTCTTCTTCCTCTGGGATGTCGATGCGACCGGAGTCGCCACTACTCAGTTCTACGGGCCGTTTGCTGGCTGATCTGACCCTGACAGCGCAATCAGCCGGAAGCATCCAATTGGATGCTTCCGGCTGATTGTATATTACTCATCCTAAATTTCTCGTTCCGAATGATTACTCTTCTTGATGATTGTGCTATAATCGGATATAAATATCCTTTTATCTTGTTTATGCTCTTGGAGAATGGATCGTGATCTCTCAAACGTCTGAGTATGCCCTTCGGTCGATCGTCTTTCTGGCGGAGAACCCGAATTGTTTGAAGGCGATTCCGGAAATTGCCGGAGCGACGAAAGTGCCGGCAAGTTATCTGTCAAAAGTCATGCACAGCCTTGTCAAAGCTGGCCTTCTGACTTCCCAGAGAGGGCTTCACGGAGGGTTTTCGCTGGCAAGATCCGTGGATGATCTGACCATCTACGATGTAGTGCAGGCTGTAGATCCCATTCAGCGCATTACGGCATGCCCTCTTGGTTTGCCAGCCCATGAACTTGAGCTCTGCGCGCTTCACCGCCAGCTTGATGAGGCAGCGAGGTTGATCGAAGAGAGTTTCAAGCAGACCACGCTGGCGTCGCTTTTGATAAAGCCGATTTTCGCTGAGAGTTCGAATGAAGATAAGGAATTCAGTCCAGGTAAAGAAGGAAACAATCATGCTCAGTGATCGACATAGAGAAATTGTCCGCGCCACCGTTCCCGTGCTGCAGGAGCATGGCGAGACCATTACGAAAGAATTCTATTCCGAGCTTTTTGAAGCGCATCCCGAACTGCTCAATATGTTCAACACCGCCAATCAGCGTGATGGCAACCAGGCGCGGAGCCTGGCGGCATCGATCTTGAGTTACGCGGCTCATATCGACCACCTTGATGCGGTTGGGGGAATGGTCGATCGAATTGCCCATAAACATGCCAGCTTGCAGGTGCTTCCCGAACACTATCCGGTTGTCGGGCATCATTTATTGAACGCGATCCGAACGGTACTGGGAGATGCTGCGACCGGCGAAATTATCGAGGCCTGGGCTGCAGCTTATGAACAGCTGGCCGGCATCATGATTGGACGTGAAGGGCAGCTGTACGCCGAGTCTGCCGGGCAGGCTGGGGGATGGAGCGGATACAAGCCATTTAAAGTGCAGGGCAAGGTTCGAGAGAGTTCTCTGATTACATCCTTCTATCTTGTTCCTGCCGATGGCTCCTCTCTGCCGCCTTTTCAACCCGGCCAGTACCTCGGCGTATTGTTTGAGGCGCCCGATGGCGAGCGTCAGCAGATACGGCAGTATAGCCTTTCATGTGCGCCAAATAGTAGCTATTATCGCATTAGCGTAAAGAGAGAATATGGTCCTGCCGGCAATCTGATGATTCGCCCGGGTGTTGCCTCAAACTACCTGCATGATCGTGTAAAGGAAGGCGATATCTTGCGGGTGAGTATGCCGTTCGGCGACTTTGTGGCGGACGAAACCGGCGCGCAGCCCATGGTATTCATTACGGGAGGTGTAGGAATAACGCCTGCGCTCAGCATGCTCCATCACTACGCGGCGAAATCCGTCTCGCGTCCGTTAATCTTTATACACGCAACGCAGAACGGTAAGGAACACGCATTCCGGGATGAAGTGAATGAATTGACGGCGCGCCATGCGCATATACGCAAGGTCGTGTTTTACGACCAGCCGCTTGCCGAAGATTTACGGGGAGAGCATTTCGACTACAGCGGCCGGTTAAGCATTGAGGCTTTGCAGTCTTATCTTCCGGACGGCCCGGCAGATTTCTACTATTGCGGATCTCTTGGATTTATGTGTTTTGTCGAGGGAATACTTGATGAGTTGAACATTCCCACAGAGCGGCGTCATTCAGAAGCATTCGCTCCGGACCCATCGTTTACGCAGAGCGCCGGCAGCACAAAGTAGAAGACAACGTAGAAGATAGCATCGAACACAGATAGGGCGGAATAGTCTTCGAAGACCATTCCGCCCTACCTATATCCGATATTCAGTTATTCTGCCGCTATTTAATTTTCAAATCCGTTATTCAATTGTAAATTCTGTAGATCCGGAGAGCAGAAAGTACTTCTTAATCTCCCGGCTCATCCGGAACTGTTCTGTATATACCGCCGCCGTTCTGAGCCTAAACATGCCAGAATAGAGTCCTATGAGCAGAAAGTATCCTTTCCAGTGGCGTGTGACGAAGTATGATCCCGCTTTCCGGAATGAAGCCGGGCACTTTACGGTAGAAACATGGACCTTCTTTGCTCAGGTCGGCAAAATCGTAAACGGTGTTGAATTGACACTGGAAGAATATATTCGCACCGAAAACGCCTATGTCGCTGCGGCAATGATATTCATCTCAGAGTCCGGCATCCAGTCGGTGCGTGTTGCCGATATACAACAGCCGCCGCTGCATACCGATATTCAGGAGCAAATCAAGGATATACCGCTCGACCCCATGAGCATCAAAATCGGCGCATTGGTTACCGGGTTGGATCTCGAAAATCTGATAAGATTGATCCTGCGCGATGTTCTCTGGTGCAGGCTAAAAGGCGACCATTTTAACATCCACTTTGGATGGGATTACTATATGTATATCAGCAGTCGATCCCCATGCTCGCCAGCGATAGACTTCGCTCATGCAAATGGTCTTTTTGTTGAAGAATATGTGTCGCCTTATCATGGCAGCCAGGAATAGAGTGCGTGATTTTTAAGCCGGCTCAGTCTGTAATCGATGCGGTAATGTCTGCGAGAGCGGGAGACCTGTCCAGAGCTGTTCTGCCGCTTTTGCCAAATGATGGCAACGTGCTGGATGTTGGTTCGGGAACGGGGCATAATGCCACAGCGCTGAGGCAAAGCCGGCCGGATCTCCGGTTCCGCGAGTGCGATGTCGTTGACATGCATGTGGTGGGCAATGGCGCGGATTTAATTATCGACGGGCGGCTGCCATACGATAACTCCACATTCGCTGCGGTGACGCTGTTCTTTGTGCTCCAATATCCGGATGATCCGCTTCCGTTGCTTCGAGAAGCCAGACGTGTTATGGCCGACGGCGGGCATGTTATTGCCGCTCAAACGGTGTGCCGCGGCAGATTGGGGCGCTGTGCCCTGAAATTGCATGAACAGGTCTGGGGACCGGTTGCCTATTCTGTCGCCAGAACCCTCCGGGCAGTTCCCGATGTCCGCACTGCTTGCCTGACCCCACGCCGGTGGTTCTCCGAGAGCGAGATAAAGGCCCTTTTTAAGGCAAGTGGGCTGGAAGTGCGTGATACAGTACGAATGTCTTCCAGCCCGGCAATGTATGCCGATACCGTATACCAGTTACAATAGGACACGTGGTCAAGTGCAAAAATCTCCGTCTGTTCAGGCTGCTGCGCACTGCCGCGCACTGCCGTGTTGCCGATGTTCGCATGCAGGTCCACGATGGGAAAGTATGGTATTGCAAAGAGCGCCTCTGTCCTGACCTGATCCTGGAGGTAACCAACCGTCTTCTTCCCAGCCAGTTCGATGTATTGATGGCGCGTGATTGGATACTGCGTGAGACAGACCTCTATGCCGAGATCTACGGCATGGAGGTCATCACAAAGGCCGCTGAGAGAAATGCGTTGTGGCTGCCGGAGCTTCCGGGATGCGTTGCCGGAGATTTCCTGCGGGAGATAGCAGACGGCGATCATATTGCCGCCCTGGAAGCTTTTTGCGCTTGCCTTCGCTCCCTGCACAGCCTTCACTATCATTCCTTCAACAATCCCATTGGAACGTGCTGTCCATTCAGCCACGGCGATGCCTCGATTTGGAATGTTCTTTACGACCGGAACACCAATGCCGCCACGTGGTTCGATTTCGAGACGGCGCACAAATCCCATCTATCCGATCTAGCACGGCAAGCCGATGATGTTGCCGTTTTTCTCTACTCATCGGCTGCCGTCATTCCGCCACAGTTCTGGGATGACCTCATCCTGACCGCTCTCATGCTCTATTCGGAGCATAGTTTGCTACAAGCGCTTATAGCGCAAACGTGTCGAGATATGCGCCCGTCCTTCTTTCGGCTCAAGCAAGTTCGTATGCGGCGACCTCAGTATCGGGCGTTTACCGCTGCGTTACGTGAACGGCTGGAAGCTGCCTTGCAGGTTGAGGCGCTCGATAGCAAAGCCCAATCGTAATCGAGGCCGCCGCGGCGAGCGCTGCTACCGTGCGCACATGGTTCCACATCGTCCAATTGGAGAGGTAATCAGTCCATAAAGCGGCTGCATGCGCGCTGCTGGGCTTGAGTGTCGCAAGGGCGTCGTTCATCGGGACGTTAAACACGCATGTGACAAGGAATGTGCCGATGATATAGAGAGCGCAGCCGGCAAGCACATACGGCGCTCCCGGCGTATGCCATTTTGATATCGACACAACTCCCAGCACGCAGCACAAAGCAGCTGTTCCAAGGAATGCGGCGAAGAACACAGGATTGATGACCGCGATGTTGATGGACTGCATGGCTGCGATTCCCTGCGCCGGCTGGATACGCCCTAGAGCGCTCATCACAAACGACGAGAATGCGAAGAACACGCCGGCAATCAGCCCACATCCCAGTGCAGAGATTAGCTTTAGTGTGAAGAACCAGTTATCATTTGCTGCCATAACGCCTCCTGATGGCTAAAAGATGCAAAGAAATTGCCCTGGCGATTAAAATCACGGGCTGGCAAGGTCACAAAGTGTCCCTTCGGACACTGAAGAGGGAAACCGATGGTTTCTAATCTTCAGTCGGCGCAGGCCGACTTCGTGAACTTACTAGCCGTGACTTCAGTCGCCGGGCAGCGGTGCCTACGCCTCTTTACACGCTCTAAAAGATGCCGGCCGGACCTTCTCCGGCGGCACGAAATCTAATTTTCTTCTCAGCTTTACACTGTGTCAATTGACACAGTGTAAAGTATGGCCTATACTTTACTTCATGTCAACTGATGAATCGGAAACTCGGACACGAATTTTGGCGGCTACCTGGAAGTTGATGGAAGAGCAGCGCGGGCAGGGTGTCCGCATGCGCGATGTCGCCACGGCGGCAGGAGTGTCACGTCAGGCTGTCTATCTCCATTTTGCCTCCCGCGCGGATTTGCTGATTGCCACAACACACTACGGAGATCAGGTGAAGGGACTTGCCGATCGCCTGATTTGCTGGCGGTTGGCGGCAACCGGCGTGGATCTTCTGGCGGCGTTTATCGAATTCTGGGGCAACTACATCCCTGAGATCTACGGGATCGCTAAAGCTCTCCTCGCTGCGCGGGAAACGGATGAGGCGGCGGAGGCTGCCTGGAATGACCGCATGGAAGCTGTACGGGACGGCTGCCGCATTACGATCGAGGCGCTGGAGCGCGACGGCATGCTGGCGGCGGAGTGGACATGTGAAGCCGCGATCGATATGCTATGGACGCTGCTCTCTATCCGAAACTGGGAACTGCTGACCATTGAGCGAGGGCGCACCACGAGCCAGTACATTGCATGGATGCAGACGCTGGCCCGAAGGACATTCGTCCGCAGCCTTTGAGCGATTGGCCGACACCTTTGTCCGCTTGGTTGCGTTTCAGATTTGTGGCTGATGGAGGGATTGGTGTATGGCCTGGAAGATTTCGCCGGTGTGGGGCAGAGTGGGGTGTGCCGGCTTGCTCGTCGCTGCAGCCTGGGGCATATTTTATCCCGTATTCGATACCGTAAGGAATCGCGCTCGCCAGTTGGTGTGTCATGGGAACATGAAACAATTGATGCTGGGCATTCTGCAGTACGCTCAGGATTATGACGGCAAACTTCCCGCCGTGAACCGTGATGAGGCCAGCGTGACGTGGAAAACAGAGATCATGCCTTATGTTAAGAGCGAGTCAGTGTTCATGTGCCGATCACGGAAAGACGACATTAAGGGCAAGGACGGACTGTCAATCAGCTATGCGGTAAATACCACAGGGGTAGGGCGGACGGACGGCAAGCGGGGGCCGTTTGCTCCATCGACTAAGACTATCAATCTCAACCATTTTTCCAATGCCGCCCAAATTATCGCTTTTTGCGAAGTTACAAGGACCACAAGCCCGGGCTTCGATGTTGACGATCCGTTCTTCGGCCCCAGCCGCCAGGTTCTCTATGCCGGCCACGAGGGTTGGTCATCTTTTGCTTTTCTTGACGGGCATGTGAAATCTATTGCGCCTCTCGACACGGCACATGGAGCTGTCACTAATGGAGCTAGCGAGACGACCATGTGGTATATCGACGGCAGCAAGCCGCTTTCGAACAATGGGTTGCGTATCTTATCATCCACGGAAAATGCGTTTCGAGACAACGATGAGGGCAACTAGCCTGGTTACCTGGCAATCGCAAAATTCGCCGGGCCGAATATTGAAAATTATTCAGTGCGTTTTGCCGTATGAACGTTAAGTGACGTTCATGTAGTCGAAGGGCACAGAATTGACTTCTAAGCGCAGTATCAAGACCTTGCCTTCAACGTTCGCATCGTTTGTTCGTGGGCTGGGCAGCCGAAATCGCCGGAGCGTACATGTTCTTGCGTGGATCTTCATTGGAACCGCTATAGGACTGATGCCGTCTCCGACGTCAGGCATCGCTGCAGCGGCGTTTGTGCTTGGAGTTCTTCTTTGGAGATTTCGGATTACGTGGCCTGGCTTTCTTCTTCTTCCGGTAGGCTGGATAGTTGGCGCCGGTATCTCAATGATGTATATGTTTTCAGGTCCTGCTATTGAGAATAATCGTGAGCAAATCCCATTTAATTCCGTACAATGGATCGCCGGCAGCCAGGATCATGGAACTCTGTGGCCGACTCGCCTGCGTATGGCCGATGATCTCGTCAATAGCAAGCGCTTGTTGGGGAAATCTAAGGACGAAGTCGTCGCATTACTCGGGTTTCCCGATATTTCGCACACCAACGGCAGCCAAAAGACAATTGAGTATGTCCTGGGACCGGAACGAAGCTTATTTGGAATCGACAGTGAATCGATTGTCGTTACTCTTGATGCAAATCGGCGGGTTAAGATCGTAGAGAACATGCGGCGTTGAATAGGGAGTTGCCGAAACTAGCTCCGCGTTACCACTAGCCCCTGCTGCGATGTGCTGATCTCGACGAACCTTGCGCGCGGGTTAAGCGGGTTGTTTGTCAGTTTTTCGCGGATGCGCGCTCCACTGGCGGCGTCTTCCGCGAGGAGCAGAAGGTATCCGCCTCCTCCTGCGCCAAGCAGCTTTCCGCCTGCGTTTTCTCCCTCAATGCGCTTGAATATCGCTTCGACGCTTGGAGGATTTGTTCCGGAGTCCAACCGTTTGTTCAGTTCCCAACTGCGGCCCACGCAGGTTCGGAGGGCATCGTAGTCTCCAAGCTGAATCGCGTTTGCTGTTTGGCCGGCGTTCTCCGCGATCTCTTCCAGGCAGCGCATGACCTTTCCCCGGTTGAGGAACATGCCTCGAACGATATCCTGCAGGATATTCTTTGCCATTCGTGTGATCCCCGTGTAATAGAGAAGTATTCGCGAATTGGCGTAGTACTGCGAAAAGAGGCTGTCCGGCAGCCAGCGGACGATGGGTTTCTGTTCCATGCCGGGCTGCGTTTCACAAAGCTTCAGTCCACTGTAAGCGCCGCCCACGGGATCCTGCCATCCGCCTCCTGTGGTGAGCATTTGCTCCAGCACGAGGGTGCGTCGAACGATTTCCGTGTGACTCCAGTTGAGGCCGCCCAGATTCCCGATACTTGCAAGCAGTGTTGCGGCCAGGATACTGCTTGTCCCAAGCCCCGAACCGGCAGGAATTGCGGCCACCATGGATACCTCGATGCCGCTGCCGAATGCCTTGAGATGCTCTTCGAGTGTGCCGTATCCTCCGCCTGTATGAAACTCCGGCAGGAAGCCTGCAAGCGCCAGAGCTGCTTTCGCCAGGGCAAACTCGCTGCCCGGCTGCGCATATGAACTGAGGTCGTCGTATGTCCGCAGTCGCTGTTCGACGCCGAGGTCAATGGAGCGGATTACGATTTCGGGAAGCTTTGATGTCTTTACGTATACCTGGATCGGCGGCTGCCCGTTCAGATCCACGGCGATATTCACGACACTGCCTCCGTGCTGCAGGCAGTAGGGTGGGGTATCTGTCCAACCCCCCGCCAGATCGAGACGAATTGGGCTGCGGCCCCAGACGATCTGGTCTTCAAGAACGTCCAGGATGGGGTTGGCGGCAAGCGTCGCGTCCGCGATCAGACTCTTTCTGAGCAGCGCAAATGCCTCAGCTTCGAATTGCATCGCTTCGGCATCCACTGCCTGCGAATTCCCTGATTGCCTCCCGGCCCGTATGAGAGCGGCGCGGAACATAGCAGCTTTGCTTTGCAGGAGCGGATTGTATACATGGTCAACGGCGATGCCGGCTTCCACGGAAGCGCTGTCTGAAAGGAGTGCGGCTATGATCTCCATATCCGAGCGATAGAAGATACCATCGTAACCTGCGCGCTGGAGATCTGGAAGCATTGACTGCAGGTTAGCGCTGCGGCTTGGGCGCTGCCGCGATAGATTCGCTTCACTGTTGAGATCCTGAGCGGAGACCCTGCGGGCAGAACGCCATAGGTCAGCGTAGTGTGGTGAATTCGCAGGATCGGCGTTGAACATCCACTCCAGGAAACCACCGTCGATTTGGTCAGGCATCAGAATAGGGAACAATGGGGCGTCGTGGATGTCCGTGTCTTCAGGGATACATTCGAGAGAGGGATTGATGCCGCGATCGCTAAACCACTCGGCTATTGGCCGGCCCAGCCACTTTGTGCCGAAACTACTTATCGCCCCATGAAAAGCATCGTCGAAACCGTAGACGCGCACGGCAAAGCTTTCCTCGGCCACCGGCGCGAAATCGATGCATATTCCCGGCTCAAGGCGCATTCTCCAATCGTTGACCGGAATACCGGTGAGCACATGTTCCGACGAAAGCTGCCATGATGCGGGAACGGCGGCGTCTTCCAGCCAGATCATATTGTGGACGCCCGTCCGCAGCGATGCATCAAGAACGGCGTTCTGCACATAGATATCCGGTCGCCGGGGTGTTCCGAACGGGCTGTTCTGTATGCGCCGGACCTGCTGAAGGCGCGACACCGATTCCATCATCTGCCTGTTTGTGCCAAGGTGGAGGAAAGATGGGGTGGGGAGCGAAACGACGCCGCATTTCAGACTGCTCGTTTCGAGATCCAGCACGGTAGGTTCATGGCCCAGAGTCAAACCAAACTGCGCGTAAAGGTCATAGGGAGTGGGATTGCCCGCAGAAAAGCTTTCGCTTTCTGCATCCCATCCTGATTTTGCCAGGAGAACCCTTATGGCCTGCTCGGACAGGAGCCACATGCCGGTGTCGATGGTGTAATTGAGCGTCGCCGCATCATGTGTGATCTCGTTTGCGCCGGGCTTCTGCTTCATGAACAGGACTTGATCGGGAGCTTCGCGGTTTGTGTACAGCACACCGAAGTTCTCGGCAACCTTCGGCTCACCTGCCATTCCGAAGCAGAGCACATCGGTCTCCGGGAACGGCAGAGGAGGGGTGTCGAAGTCAAGCAGGACATCGCCGCATGTAATCAGAACGCAGAAATGGCTGGATGCTTGATCCAATATGCGATGAAACGCGGCCAACTGCAGATCGATCAGCATTTGATCCAGGCGCTGCCCGTATGAGGTTTCGGATACAGGGATGGGAATGAACGGTTTGCCGCATGGCCCATAGGCGGGAAGGCGGCGGCTGCGTCCGCCTCCGTGGACGATCAATTTGCGAGAGCTTCGCAGCCAGGTAAGGAAATCCGTGCCGCTTTTGGATTTTCGCCATGCTTCGACAAGGAGATATACTGCGCCCCCGGCCGATCCCAGCTGCGAGCCGGCCGGGTCGCTTGCGACGTGCCAGTGAGGACGAGACTGTCGATACAACGCATCGAAGTGCTGCTGCATTGCAAGAGGGACGGATACAAGGACATCCGTCGGCAGGGACTCAGGTTGCATGCGATCCTCATCGCGACATTGGGAATGCCGGATCGTGGCGATAAGTCATTGTACCCGCCGCAATTCAGGGCAGCGGACTCTTATGTGGTGTTTCCGATGACGAGGTCGCAGTCGATGGCAATCTCACAGCGGCCGTCCTTGTCGATTACTTGATCGGCTCGCAGGCCTTCTACCGCCGGCTCACGCCCCTTCACGACAAACGTCACGGCGCGGCGCGCAACTTCCGCCCAGTCGACCTGGATGGTTGTCAGCGTATATCCTGGTGGGAAGTATTGCGGCGTCAACTTGTCGAAGCCTGCGATCGCCATGTCTTCGGGAACACGCACCCCGGTTTCGCGGCAGTAAAGGAGTGCCTTAACGGCGGCGAGGTCTCGCCATGTCGCAATCGCGGTGATGCCGTTTTGCGCGGCGTTGCCCAGGATTTCCCGCTCGTCATCGTCAAGGTCGTCATTTTGGAGCGTAGTTCGTGTCGTAGTGACCTTCATCCCAAGATCGGCGGCCGTTTTGAGGAACGCTTCGTGCCGCCGTTCGCAGGAAATGAGATCTCCCTGGGAGCGGCGGTACATCACATGCCGGTGACCGCGCTCAAACAGGTGCTCCGCGACCTTTCGCGAGCCGAGCGCATCCTGCGCCGTAATGACCGGGATGCCGGATACGGCCTCTACAATGCCCACAACATTCTGATGCGATTCTCCCAGCATTCGCGCGAGCGTCTCGTCCCCGCTTTGCGGCAGAAAGATTACGCCGTCGACCTGTGTAGTGCTGAGCTGGTGCGTAATCTGTTCGGCGGGAACAGGCGTCTCAGGCACATGGAAGACCAGAAGGTCCTGCCCAAGTTCGGTAGAGGCATCCTGAAGGCCCGTGAAGATAGAGCGGGAGAAGCCGTCGTCGAGCACGATAATGCCGCGATAGCCGTTGTAGAAGCCGACCGTATCCAGCCGGCGGCGGCGAAGCGAACGCGCAAGAGTGTCTGGATGATAACCGAGCGCATTGATCGCTGCCATGACCTTCTCGCGCATCGCGGGCGATACCCTGCCGCCGGTGGCGGCGTTGCAAACGCGTGAGACGGCCATGACGCTTACACCTGCATGGGCGGCAACATCCTTGATTGTGGGAGATTTTTTGGGCATATTTGCGGACGAAATCGTGAAGATATCTCTATTATACGCCCTTGTGCATCACTCCTTGAGATAGGTCGAACCGTTGAGGTAGAAGGCGTCCTTTTTATCGTCCATATAGATGAAAGAACGCCGGTCTATTCTCCCGTCGTTGTAGCGGAATTCAATCGTGTATCCGTCTATGTGGTACGTGCCGTCGCTGTTGTGTGTCGACCCGGCCACGACACTCGTGTCGGAGGTCGGGTCGGCGCTCGAAAGGCTCGCCGTGCTTCCGCTGGTGAACTTGCCGTTCGGGTAGAACGTAAACCCATGGACGGCCGCAATGACGGTTCCGCCCCCAAAAGCCGTGTTTCCCCCGCCGCCAATGTGTGAGTAATAGCCGGAAAGTTTCTGCCCGGGCGCTCCGCCGGTGAGCCGGAACTTCCACTTTGCATTTTCCCAGCGACCCTTATGATCCTGAGTCATATATTCGCCGCCCTGCCGCTTCCACTTGAACCAGTGCTGCGGTTCCAGGCGTTTCGACGCCGCGACATCCATATCACCGGGCGGCACATCGACATCTTCAAGCCAGGTACCGTCCTTGAGCGCCAGAACAGGCTTGTACGCCGGATATATGTAGCCGCCGACTCCCATCTGATATGTGGATGCGCTGAATATCCCCTCAATTTGAGACGGTTTGAGTCCGCTGCCCGGCCGCGTTGTGTATTCCGCATTTTTGTTCGCCGGCGCAGGGACAGGCCTTTTGTGCGGAGGGATGTTGCCTGTGTCTGATTTTGCGGTTTCGTCATTCTCCTTGCTCGCATTGGTCAGCGACATAATGACGTTCATGGCAGGCTTGGTATACTGGCCATAGACATCGCTGCTCGGGCTGCTGAGTATGACCGCGAATTGCGCTCGTCCACCGGGACGTTGGATTCCCGCGAACGCCGTAATCACCACAGGGCCTGCAGAGGTTCGCACGCTTTTGACACTGTAAAGCATACCGGCATCGCTGCGGGACACGATTTCACCGTCCTTCACGATCGTTCCCGCCAATTTCGTGTCTTGGGTTATCTGGCTTTCAAACCAGCTTCTCAATGTTTCGTCGCCGAGAGATATCTCGGGCTTGACGATCAGCGTAAATACCTTGCCCTGCGGAACATCCGGTGGTGTCATGATCACAGCGCCGTTCTGCCGCCGCGTATTCCACCCAGTCGGCGCGGAAAGCCCGCCGGGGCCTTGATCCGCATGGGCTGCCGGGCAGTTCGATAGGTAGGGTGATATCCCGAACGGTCCAACGAGGACGCCTGCCAAGGTTAAAAAGCATGTTGTGAATCGCATTGCAACAGTGCCGCCTTTCAGATCGAAACTATGTCTGTTGATTGAAGGATCGGGCGGAAACGGCATACCCAACGATTGCATAGGGCGAAACGGCAGTTACGCAGATTTCGGGTGGAGCAGTTGAAAAAGCTTCAGTGGTTTAAGGAAACACCGGCGTTTGCGTGTGGAAACTGTGACAGGCTATAATAAGCGCAGATATGATCAAGAAAGCGCCGACCCTGCAGGATGTAGCCGAACGCGCCGGCGTGAGCCGGATGGCTGTTTCTGCCGTAATCAATAACAAACAGTCGACCGTACGCGTGTCTGAAGCGACGCGGGAGCGGATATTTGTGGCAATGGCGGACCTGCGCTATCAGCCGGATGCCGCTGCGCGTTCTCTTCGGCTGCAGAAGACCGATACTATCGGCTTCTACAATGGTCATGGCTATATCGACTTGCTCGATCCCTTTGCCCCGAACATCTTTCTCGGCCTGCAGTCTGCCGCCGCCCACCATTCCAATCACCTTCTGCTTTACAACGGCTTTCATCTTCAGGATGAGGCCGCGATCGTCGGCAAAGTTCTCAGCAATAAGGCGGATGGCGTGGTTGTGTGGCCATCGACGAATGATGCGGGATTGATCGCCAAGCTTGGAGATACGGGAAAACCGATCATACAGCTGGCCGAGGCATATACAGGAGCGCCTGCCGTCATTACCGACGACTATGACTGCGCGCGGCAGATCGCGGAGCATCTTGCGGATCGCGGCCACAAGTCCATTCACTTTCGCCGCCGGCTGACCCCGCTCAGAACCGAAGCTGCACGATACGAAGCGTTTCGGGATGTCGCCGCTGAGCGCGGATTGACCCTGACGACTTCACTTCCGGCTGATCGGGTCGATACGCTGACGGACTACGAAAAGGATCTGATTCGTAATCACGCAGGGCCTTCCGGTTTTACGGCCGTCGCATGCTGGCATGACGCGGCTGCGTCGACTGTGATGAAATACTGCCGGCAAGAGGGGATCAACGTTCCCGGCGACCTTGCCCTGACGGGCTACGACGGCTTTCCATGGGCCATTCCCGATGAGCGAGAATTGCTCACGACAGTCTATGTGGATTGGCAGCAGGTTGCGGCAAGCTGCGTCGAACTGTTGATAGAACGCGTGGCCGGCCGCGAAATCGCAGAGAGAACGGTTATTTCTGGCACTGTCCAGATCGGAACGACTTCGTAAGTCTTCGATCTCACACTTTCACTGATTGTATATCGACAATCACCTCATAGATTCCACAGCTCTATTGAGCCGTGGAATCTACCCGCAAAAAATCTCACTCTATTTTATATAAATACATTTCAACGTGCAACCAACTGCCGCCGCCGTGGTCATAGACTTTATGATTGCACGAATCGTTGCCGGTATTGTGCGGCGATGCGCCGGTGGTTTTTACCCTTCGGCTATTGCTATGCAATCGGCAGCTAAAGGAAGGAGCATGCGAAGATGGGACCGGCCGGAGAAATGCTGCTGATGTATGTCGCGCTCTTTCTGGCAGCAATTGCGATTATTGTTTTTGTTGCAATCAGACCATTGTGGCCCAGAATCGTCAGATATTGGAACGAGTGCCGCATGCGTGACTTAGCCGTTGAGGCAAAAAGAGAGAAACCTTCAGCCGCTACGCTGCGCGAAGCTGAAGAGATGGTTCGTCCATTGTGTTTGAATCCCGGCGATGAAGCGGACGATCTGATGGAGGAAAACCGGAATGAGGGCAAGCCAAATTCTTACTTGGGGTATTTTGCTCAATGTCATCTTCTTGACCTGGCAAGGGGTGACGCTTTCAAGAACAAAATGGGTTGAGGCAGGAAGCGTTGGAGTTATCTATGATGCCCGAAGCGGACTGCAGAGAAAGATTATTAAGCCGGGAGCCGTCGTGATCGGCCTGGGGCAGAGTCTTTACACGTATCCCACGAGGCTCCAATCGGCGATATATTCGCAGGATCCGGATGAGGGCGAGCAAAAGTCGGCGGATGGTATCAATATCACAACCAACGACAATGCAAATACAGTATTCGATATTACTGTAATCTATCGTGTCAAGCCGGAGGATGTGCTTACTGTCTTTAATACATTCGGAGCAGTGACGATTCAGGACATTCAGACCAATATGATCCGCCGGGCTGTAAAGGATGCCGTTAATGGTATTGGGACTCGATACAACATTTATGAATTGATGGGACCTAAGAGACAGGAAGCTTCGGAGGCCGTAACCGGCGCATTGCGGGCCGACCTGGGGGCCAAGGGAATTACGATCGATATTGCGACTATCAACCAGGCATATCCGAACCAGCAGGTCGCCTCAAAGATCGCATCGCGGGTAAATGCCCTGACCGAAGTCAGCCTTGCGCAGCTGCGCAACCAGCAGGCGACGATCGACAAGCAATCCGCGTTGATTACGGCGAGCGCTCAGGCTAAAGCGCGCAGTGTCGCTTCTGCCCAGGTTCAGGGAAAGGGCGTTGAGATGATGAAGCTGGACACCGATGAAGCAGCAATTGCAAATTGGAAGGGCGCATTGCCGATGATCAAGTCGGCTCCGGGACAAACGGTGATCTTGAGCTCCGACACGGTGAAGGACTATGAGGCCCAACAATTGCGAACGCACACCAGTCCTTCGCATTCAACGGTTTCTGGAGATACGGGAGAGCAGCAATGAGTTCGCGAACGATATCACTTCAAGCGACAGCCTTTTGCATCCTGTCGTTGACGTCGATCATTGTGACGGTGGCGCTCTATGTCCCTCGTCCACAACAGATTCCTCCTGCCTCTGTAGGCGTAAAGTTTAACGCAAATTCCGGTTATTCGGAAAAGCTGATACGGCCGCAAGTTGTTTGGGCGAATTACTGGGAACGAGTCGTAACTTACAACACTTCAATCCGCAACGCGACATATGCTAGGAAAACGGGTGAGGGCGAAAAGAATAGTGAGGATTCCGTAAAGGCTTCTACATCGGAAGGCGCGATCTTGCCCGTTGATGTCACGGTATCCTACCACGTGGAACGGCCTAACGTACTGCTGGCATTTCAGAATTTCGGCACTGACAACCTGGATAACATACAGCATGAATATATCCGCTACATCACGTCCTATGGTGTAAGCGTAGTAACTGGTCAGCGTTCGATATTTGACGTTGTCTCTAAGCAGAGGTCACAGGTTGGCAGGGATGTTAAAGATGTCATTGCGCCTATCCTCGGAAGGTGGGGGATAACCGTCGACGATGTCTTGATCGGCGAGGTCTACCCGGATGATGCTATCCAGGGCAAAATCAATGAACGGCTGCAAGTGCAAACAGCGCTTGACACATCGAGGACAAACCTTCAGACGGCGATGATCCAGGCATCGACCGCGAGCATTGATGCCAGTAAGCAGGCGGAGCTGAATAAGCTTCTGCAGGAAGGCAATGATCAGGTTGTAAAACTTCGGCGCATACAGCTTAAGCAAGAGGCTGCCCGCAAGTGGAACGGTGTTACTCAGATCGTTGGGGACGATAGAATTCCCTTCACAGATATTAGCGCCTCCGATTTGGAAGAGACGAGGCAGGCAATGTTGCAGCATTCGGATAAAAAGCGCTAGCCACCCGTGTCGGCGCTATACGCATCATAAGCCGCCTGCAAGCGCTCTTGATCCCAGATATTGTCGTGGATCAGCACGCGATATCTGAGGTGAAATATATCTCCCTCAGCAAGTTGCATGGGCTCATGGAAGAGGAAGGCAGCGTTAAGATAGTGCCCGGAGCCTGTGCCCCCATACCATGGCGTTGGGTGGCGCGGGTTTTCCGGGTGGTCGAAGAGGGCAATGCCGCCTTCGCAGTTCAGGCCGCCGTCGAAGAACCCCGATAGATCTCCCCATTTGGCGGGCTGCCCCACCGGGCGGTCGGTTGTCGAGCCATTCGAGAACAGGATACGAGTCTGCTGCCAATTGCGATTTCCACGTATGACGAGGCCGCCATAGCCACCCCATGTCGTAAACGGCGTTCGATCCAATATGAGATCGGCCAGGGCCGTGATCTCGATATCCCAGTCCAGCGCATAAGCCTCGTCATTGAGCGGGCGATAAACGATTCGCCGCGACTCGGCGAATACAGCGCCTGCATCGTTTGGCCGATCCCAGGATAGATCATGGGACAGCTCAATTGAGCCGCCGGCGAAATGCGTGATGGCCGGCGGCAGCAGGGGGCGCTGCGTTCCATAGCCTTCTTTCTCTTCCCAGAAGTTGTCTCCGTTGACGAATTTGATGGCGAACCACAGACCGCGATGCCACACGTGGTCGTGCGGCTCGAACAGCGAAACGCAGAATCCGGCGGGCGTGCACAGCGGGTGAAAGAACGGCTTGGGCTTCCCGCCGTAAGTGTAGCGCCAGAGAGGCTGCTCAAATTGAGGGCTGCGCAGCTCAATAGATTGTCCGATTGCGTGATTGAGATTCATGATGGGTTTTATGCCTGAGGGCAGGTGCGGCATCGGCGAACTCAGAGAGGGAATGCAGTTCTCACTTCAATACATCTGCCACCTTTTTACATGATTCATCTCCTTCGACATATAATGGCGGCATCCCTCCACTGACATTTTCGCCGAGGCAACCTGCCAGTTTCGTTATCGATATATCCGAGCGAAACTTTGAGTGAAATGTATTGGAGAATTCGCTTGACGCCCGCGTTCAAGGGTGTTATAATGCCGACGTAGTAAAACATTTAACTAATGTAACAGTGACCCGGAAATGGATGATTGATGCCGTTATTTGAGACGGACATGCCAGCCGTCCTATTCCCTTTACAGCCCTAACATACAATGAAGAACTCGGCGACAACCCGGTCATTTCGAAAAAGCACCATCAAGGAAGTGGCGGCGTACGCCGGTGTTTCAACGACGACTGTGTCATTGTTTGTGAGCGGGCGAGAAAGTGTTTGTTCACCGGAGACGGCGGAACGCATCAGGGCCGCCGTAACGAAGCTCAATTACACACCCAGCTCGTTGACACGAGGTTTGCGGCAGCGGTCATCCACGACGATCGGCGTGTGTATGTCCAATCCACTGGATTTCGGCGTCGCATTCGGCACACCATTCTTTGAAGGCCTCTGGCGAGGAATAATGCATCAGGCCGACCAGGAAAACTACTCTTTGTTGCACTATCCCGCGTCGGTTCGGGATGGGGTCGGTTGGGAAGAGTTTCTGGATGGACGTATTGACGGCCTTCTCATTCACGACCATGAGAATCGCCGGGCACAGCATCTCGCGGCGGCAGGAATGCCGGTGATTATGCTTACGCGCTCAATCGCCCTGCCGGAAGGATGCGGCGCTTCATGGACCGATGAGAATCTGATTGTTGAGCTTGCGCTGGCTCACCTCTGGAACCTGGGGCACCGCCGTATTGCGCATGTCGCAGGACCTGTCGGCAGCACGGCGGGCGTTCCGATGCCGAATGTCCCGACCGCTCTGGACAACGACGATGTTTCTTACCGGCGGTACGAGGCATATACGGAATGGATGAGAGCGCGGGGCGAATACGACCCGAGACTGGTAGGATACGCGCAAGCATGGTCGGCGCCGCAAGCGCCGGAAATGCTGTCCGCATGGATGGCCCTGGAGCGCCCTCCAACAGCCGTGTTCTGCGCGAACGATGCCCAGGCCCTGGATATAATGGCGGCGGCTCAAGCGGCCGGATTGTCCGTCCCGCAAGATTTATCGGTTATTGGTGTGGATAATTCAGGCGCATCGCGAGATAGCATACCATCTTTGACGAGTATAGAAATTCGTATCGATGATGTTGGCCGCCAGGCCGTAAAGTCGCTTTTGAGCCTTATACAAGGGGAACCGCTGGAACATTGCCGCACAGCGGTTCCGCTTGGAAGGTTGGTTGTACGGTCCAGCACTGCTGTCCTATATTAACAGTTGTCCGGCTGCCAAATGCCGGTTGTCATCACGAAAAGGAGATCATCATGAGAACTAACAAGGGTTTTACACTTATTGAATTGCTAGTTGTTATAGCTATAATAGCGATTCTTGCTGCAATTCTTTTCCCCGTGTTTGCGCAAGTTCGCGAGAAAGCGCGGTCCATTTCGTGTCTCTCGAACGAGAAGCAGATCGGGCTGGCGGTGATATCTTACACTCAAGATTACGACGAATACCTGGTTAGCGGAACGAATGGCTATGGCGGCGGCTCGGGTTGGGCAGGGCAGCTCTATCCCTATATCAAAAGCACTGCCGTGTTCCATTGCCCTGACGATTCGACGCCTCCCGGAACCAACGCTCATCCGTCGTCCTATGCGCTAAATAACAATTTTGCCTATGGAACGACATATGCCAGTTGTACAGGGCCGCATGGAGCGCGCGCTATCGCTCAGCTAAATGCTCCCGCAAAGTCCGTCATCATCTTCGAGGTAGCCGGCAGCGGCAATTACGATGTGAGCACGGAGTTACTGCCTGTTGCCCAGGGAGGAACGTTGGAATATTGCGGCGGTTCGCCGTCCGGCAATGGAACCGGACAGCCGCAATATAACCTGCCGGCGATTTCCGGTTTTGCGGCGAGCGGGGCCGTACTGACCATTGCAACCGGTGAGCTTGCCGGCCTCACGACGGATGACGTCACGGGTGGATTTGCGGTTTACGGGAACAACGTGGATGGACGGCATCAAAAAGGAGCCAACTATGTGTTTGCCGATGGGCACGCGAAGTTCCTGAAGCCCAATCAGGTCTCACCGGGAGTTAACAACTACAGCGAAAACGGCGTGGCCAATCCAGATGACCACGGCAATCCGCTGGCGGCAGGCACCGGCGGCACACTGAAAGATGGTTCCACCCCTGCTGCAACGTTCAGTCTGATCTAAAGAAGTAGATCAGTGGACTCGTGTGATGTCCAAGCGATTGGTTCAAGCCGGGAAATTGCCGGCTTGAACCATGCCGGAAACAATAAAAGATGCATTTCAGGTATTCGAGCGTTATATTGATTGGAAGTGTTCTTCTTGGCGTTGCTTCCGTTGGCTGCGGCAATCGAAACGGCGAGCCGCCGGCTCCCTCCAATCATGAGCATGTCGGAGTTTCGGAAGGCAACAAAGCCGGGCAGATTGCTGCAAAGCAGGCTGCCCAGGCGGGTGCTGCCATGCGCGCCGCACAGCAGAATAACCCTCAAGGCGGTCAACCCCAGTGAGGGGGAAGACGTTTCATTTCAATTTTTGTTGATGGATTCTTTAAGATGATAGCACCGCGGTATATCTTTCACATATCGCTCGGCCAGCACCCGGGCGGACGGCGCGCCTTCATCTACAAGGCGGTATTCGGAGAGGGTTCGATTGAGCCATGACCAGGAGAATGCGTCGCCAAGCTCGTCGGGAGCTTCCGCGATACGCCGGTAGCTCGCCTCAAACTCGGAATCGTTTGTAGAATCTGCCAGCGCTTTGGTCAGTATGTCGTGGATATGCTGCGCTTCTTGTTTACCGCGCGAGAAGTCGAATAGCGACTTGAAGGATTGTTTCCAATGGCGGTTTTTCATGCGGGGAACGAATGCTGCCAGGCATAGGGCGATGACAACAATCGTCACGGCAGCCCAGATAAACATTGCAGTCGCCAGTGTCATCGCGATTGCCTGATCTACCAGAGACAGCCCGGCTCCGTTATAGAAGCCGGGCTGCAGTACTTACTTAGCGGTATGTACGACGTCGCCTTCTTTGATCTTGGCAGCGCCGGCTTCCCGCATCGTGATATGCACCTTGGCGGCTTTTTCCTGAACCTCGACGACAGTGGCCGTTCCCAGCTTGGCTTCGGTCGAGTAGACGACCGCCCCGGCTGCGTTCTTTACCGGCGTTATACTGGAAACGCTGAACGTATCACCCATGCGAACATCGGCATTCCTGCCCTGATCGATAATGAAATCGTCGGCGGAGATGACGGCCAGAACGTTCGCGCTGACGGGAGCGCGATCAGCTATTGCGCCGCCGTCGTTCGGGCTCCACTTACCGAGTTGCTGAGCGATCTGCACGACGGCCTTGCGGGTCGCCTTACCGATCTGGCTGTCCGTCCATTCACTCTGGCTGAAGTCAATCGACTTGAACCAGTCGCGCTGAAGCGCGATGCCACGGTTCTTCTCGTCGCCCTGTGCTGTGCCTGCGCTGCCGCCGACGATTCGGCTGGTGCGCGAGTTTACGACGCGGAAGTCGATTTTGACCATTGCGTCGGTTTCTTTGTACCTGGCTGCATTGCCCAGGTTGCCAAGCAGACCGCCGAAGCCGCCACCCTGCTCTTTGTATCCCCATTGCGTGATCTTGCCCACGATGAGGTAATCCGCCCCAAGGATCTTGCCGGTTTCGGGACCTGTGGTCTTATCGACCCGGCCGGAATTCGCAAGGTCCTGTTCGCCTATGACGTCGCCGAGCTTCTCTCGCTCAACCATATCCCAACCGTATTTCGACAACTCCGTCGTAAGCATGTCGCATACTGCATCGCTGAGTTGGTGCTTGTAGTCGTCGGGCGCTCCTGGAAAAGTTACAGAGTCACCCATATCGAAGTGAGTGACCGCGAAGCGGTATGCGCTGCGGGCCGTTCCGTTCGCAGTGACCGCCGGGGCCTGCGCGGCCGGGGCTTTGTTATCGCCCGCGCGCACGGCGGGAGCAGCAAAAGCGATGGCGGAAATTGCGAGAACAACCATCGGAAGGCGAGGATACATGTGGTGTCCCTTTCGTGACAATCGGACGTCAATAATACTTCGTCAAGTATACCGCAGCGAGCTCAGTCCGGTTTCAGACCGGCATTGCTGTCACGGCTGTGCGATAGACACGGCAGCCGCGTTACGGTAAATCACTGTTCTAACGGCATAAAGCATGCCGAAATAGGATGTGCATGTCGTAGACGCCCGCTAATTCGGTATTGTTCCGGATAACGTGCGTTTTACAACGGTATGTCCGATCGCTTGATTTTTTCGTTTAATGTCTTATAATAAGAGATACAATGAAGCAGGAAAAACCCGCATTTAGCCGTTCGGCAAAAACCGACCTGATCCGTAAGTTCGTTCAGCGCTATCCGGTGCTGCAGCCGAGCGCATTTGAGGCGCTTGCGGCAATCCTTGACGCCGGCCGGGAGTGGGGAACTACTCTGGATCGCAATCTAGACGCCTATGGTCTTTCGCAGGGGCGATACTTTGTCCTTCTTTTTCTATTCTATCAGGAAATGGAAGGAGCTGAGTCTTCGAGCCCGTCGAAAATTGCGGATGGCCTGAGCGTGACTCGACCGACGATTACCTGGCTGCTCGATGGCCTTGAACGCGATGGTTTTTTGCAGCGCCGCAACGACAGCACCGACCGGCGCGCGTTGACGATTTGTCTCACGGACAAAGGGCGGCAGTTCCTGGACGACTTTATGCCTGCCCAGGCCGTTAGAATCAATACGGCGATGGCGAATCTAACCGTCGAAGAGCGCGGTACGCTTGTGTCTTTGCTGGGTAAATCAGGGCTGACTCTCAGCCCGCCACCGGAGTGAGATAAGCTTGCGCGCCGGCCCGTCATGCCGGCGTGGGAACCTTATACCAAAGGTTTTGTTAAAATAGTTAGACGCCTTATGATAAGATGCCTTTGTTGGGCTTTTGTCCATATTGGAGAAGCATCGTGATAGGAACAATCAATAGGAACGGGCATAAGCTGCCTTTGGATGAGCGGAAAGAGGCGCCGGTAGCTCGTCCTGCGAAGGTAGTAAGCGCGGCGGCTGCCGATGCCACCTCGCACCGGTGGTGGATCCTGATCGGCCTCATCATGGCGGCAGCCCTGGAGATCCTGGACACCACCGTTGTGAACGTCGCTATGCCCCAGATGGCGGGAAATCTTAGCGCGTCCACGGATGAAATCGCCTGGGTGTCGACCGGTTACATCCTCTCAAACGTCATCGTTCTTCCGATGACCGCCTGGCTTTCCGGCCGCTTTGGCCGAAAGCGCTACCTGATGGCATCCATCCTGATCTTCAATATCGCTCGACTGATGTGCGGATTTTCAACGAGCCTTGGCGAGATCGTCGCGTGGAGGTTCATTCAGGGAGCGGGCGGCGCAGCGTTGATTTCAACGGCGCAGGCGACGATCGTCGAAATCTTTCCCAAAGAGCAGCTTGCCATGGTGCAGTCTCTGTTCGGTCTTGGGTTGATTGTGACGCCGACAATTGGCCCTGCTCTGGGCGGATACATCACCGACAACTACTCGTGGCAGATGATCTTCTTCATCCACATTCCGCTTGCGATCCTTTCGTTGACCGTGGTTGGGATGTTTCTTAAGGATTCCGAACATCAGAAACGCGTGAATACGGTGGACGGCGCGGGGATTGCGATGCTTGCTGCCGGAATGGGGTCTCTGCAGTATGTGCTGGAAGAGGGGGAGCGTTACGACTGGTTCAGCGACCCATGGATCGCCAGGCTGACCGTCGTTGCTGTGGTATCGCTGGTCAGTTTTGTGTTCTGGGAGCTGTCTCCACGAAACAAGGCGCCGATCTTGGACCTGAGTGTCCTTAAGGATCGTGGACTTGCCGGCTCGGTGGTTCTGGGGCTTGTGCTTGGTTTCGGCCTTTACGGCGGCACGTTCATCTATCCATTGTTCGCGCAGACGATCCTTGGCTTCCCGCCCACGGCGACCGGCTTGGCATTGCTGCCGGGCGGTATTGCAACGGCTGTGGCCGTTGTGCTCTGTGGCCGCATCATGCAGCGAGGGTTCGATGCGCGCATATTGATCGTATCCGGCATGTTCATTTATATTGGAGCTATGTGGCTTCTGGGACATCTTACGACGCAGAGTGGACAGACGGATACACAGATTGCTCTCGTGGTGCGTGGCTTCGGACTTGGGTTTGTGTTTATTCCGATCCAGGCTGTGGCGTTCGCCGGTCTTAAAGGAGCGCAGATCGCGCAGGGATCTGCGCTGTACAATCTCATGCGCCAGCTGGGCGGTTCGTTCGGCATTGCGATCCTCAACACGTACATCGTGAACATGTCGAGGTTCCACCGTTACGATATCGTATCCAACCTATACAACGGAAACGTGGCGCTGGATCAGCGTTTGCAGGGAGTATCAGGGGCTTTGATGGGGCATGGATACAGTCCGGAAGCCGCGCAGATGGCGGCTCACGGTGTAATCGAGAGGCTTGTCCAGGCGCAAGCGACCGTCATGGCGTACAATAACGCCTTCATCCTGCTGGGAGTCGTATCGCTCTTCGCGCTGCCGGCCGTATTGCTTCTGCGCAAGCCGCAGCGGGGCGCGGCTGCGCCGGTCGAAGCGCACTAACAAAAATGGCCTCCGCACACAGCGGAGGCCATTTTTTTATTTCGCTACCATCGATACATGACCGTCTGCGTAGAGCACTTCGATGTGCCCCTCACTCGGAACGGTCTCTTCAGCCACCTCAACCGTTTCGGGGTTTTTAATGGTGGTGAGCTTCTGTTCGGAAACGCTTGGGTTTATCCAATAATAGGATGTCGATCCCGGCTGCTGCAGGGCATCGGGCGCCTTGCCGTTCGGCAAATACTTTTCAAGGGCCGATTGGAAGGCAGGGATCGTCGTCATGGGAGGAAGCTTGCCGTCATGATCGCCTGCGTACTTCTTGACAGCATCGCCGATACCTTTTAGCTTATCCACCGACTGATTTGCCTGTTTCGTCTCCCCGGCCTTATGAGCGACGGGCATAACGATATTTACGATTAGCAGGATCAGCACGGGAAGGGCTATGATTTTGGCGAACAGACTGACATATCGCCATTCCGATGGGCCAGGCGGCGGTTTCTGTTCATAATCCGGAACCTCTTCTTGGACGACTTGCGGCTGTTGGACCGGGGCAGGGGCCGGTTCCGGAGCCGGGGCCTCGATCGGGTTAAGGCAGTTGGGACATTGTGTTACGCCGGACGCTAGCGGAGTTCCGCAATATGGACAGTCAAGTGGTACTGATGGCATTGGTTTTCAATTACATTCCGAAAAGATAATGGTGACGAGGCTCCTACAGCATGCTGCGGGAAACCACCAATTTTAGCAAACGAGCTTGAATTCACTATACTATTCGTTTTGTCGTGTGTCAACCTTGGGATGACGATTGACCCACAAATGTTCGGCGACTACACAACAATTCGCTTTGACCTTCGTTATACTCAGATATTGGGGAGGTGAAACCTTATGAGCAAGAGTCCCGGCTGTCTTCCCGGCATGATGGCGTGTCTGGATTTTGTATTTTCGGCAGCATTGTGCGCTATCAAGTGAACCCTTTTCTGGTATGGAGGCACTAAGTAAGTAATTACCTATGCCTGCCGGCGGCGCAGCCGGTTTTAAACGGAGTCTACAATGCAGAGGCCGAATACAGTTGAAATTATCCGTATATTGGCTGTTGCCGCCATGGTGACAGTGGGAACGCAGTTGTACTCAGGGCTTGTTCGTGACGCCGAGACGCGCGCATCGTGGTTGAACAAGGAACAGATTGACCTTGCTATGAGGCAGTATTGGCAGGAATATGAAGACCCTTATCCCCAAATGAGCGACCAAACGGGACGTTATTCGTGGAGAACAGCAAGTGAACCGTACACGCGCAATGACGGGCTACTATATTCTGTTCCACCGTGCGGTTTCGGGGTGGACGTGAAAGGCGTGCTGGTGGTATCTGACGCTTATAAGACGATCTATGTCGTAAATACTACAAGCGTGGGACAACCAGGCCTGAATAGCGCCCCCTTCACGCCGGACTTTGTTCCACAGCAATTGGCTAAGATCGCCCATCCTGAGTGGGCGATGGCCGATTTTCAATCACCAACTCCCTGAAGATTCCAGCTAACTGAACTGCCAAGCTACTATTTCTGAACTCGCCCTGCGCCGGCTCAACCGTTGAGTCGGCGCAGGGCGTTATGCTTTTGTCGAAAATATCTTTGTCTGCTGTTGACAGTCGCATCTCGACGTGATATTATGTGCACGTACCTTACCGGTAAGGTTGCTCGGCTTTAAGACGCACTGAAGAGGAGACTCCATTGGCAACGATCCGGGATATTGCAAAGGCGTGCGGCGTATCAGCCATGACGGTCTCCGCGGTTCTGAACAAGCGCCAGGGCGCAGCAAGCGCTGAGACTCGGGAGCGGATTCTGCGTGTGGTCGACGAATTGGGCTACCACCCGAATGCCGTAGCGCGCGCTTTGACACGTCGCTACATGGATACGATCGGTGTTGTGCTGGTCTATCGAGAGACGGCCTCCCTGACGGGGAATCGATACTTTGGACCTGTGCTGGATGGGATTTGCGATTCATGCAAGTTACACCGGCAGCGCGCGTTGATAATCACGGAAGAATCTTGGGAAGAGGCGTGTGAGAATCTGCCGAGTTATTTCGACGGCCATTGCGACGGTTTGTTATTCGTACTGCCCACCGTTTCCGACGAGTTCCTCGTTGCCGTGCAGCGGCAGAATATACCGTTTGTGATAATCGGCGAGCATCGCTCGGTGCCTTCGCTCTCTGTCGCCGACCTCGATAACGTTGCTGCCGGTTACGATGCGACCAGCTATCTGATCTCCGTTGGACATAGAAGGATCGCGCATTTCAAGGGCAATTCCTGCTTTTTGAGCAGCACGCAGCGCGAGGGCGGCCTGCGAAAGGCATTCGCAGAAAATAATCTGTCCGTAGATGAACCGCTGATCCTTGATGGTCATTACTCAAAAGAATCTGGCAGTGAACAGGTTGAAGAGTTGATTGCGCGATGCGGCGCAGATATGCCGACCGCCATCTTCTGTGGAGATGACTGGATTGCCCTTGGCGCCCTGGATGCTCTGCAAAAGAGGGGATTGCGTGTCCCCGAAGACGTTTCAATCATCGGTGTCAATAACGATACCGAAGGAGCCGTATCTTCACCCGCTCTTACGACGATCGACCATCCGCTGCGGGTGATCGGCCGCAACGCGACCGAGGTTGTTTTGGGCCAGATCCGGGAGAAGAGCGCCAGTGGAGAAAAGAGACTGACCAGAGGAGAGCTGATTGTGCGCGGATCAGTATCCAGTCTTAACCCGATGAGCCAATTTTCTTGATGGCGAGGTGACTTCCAATTGTCGACTGTCGTAACAGATAAGCAGGTTGTGGATCAGGCTCCCGAGAACGGGGCCGATAGCATGGCGCCGGTGCGCTGGGGGCGATGCCTCGCGGTTTCCTTGCCGCTGATCGTGGCAAATTGCGGCTGGATCGCGAACTCGGAAATGAAGACGTACGTCACCGAGGCGACGATCTCAACGCTGTTCATGGGTGTCACATTCATCCTGTTCATCGTAACGCTTGCAAATTTACTCGTGCGTCGCTTCCGCGGCGCGGCTGCGTCCATGAACCATCCCGAGCTGATGGTTGTTTACACGCTCCTCTCCATATCGAGCGTGGTCGCCGGCGTCGGTCATTTTGGGTTTCTGATGCCATTTCTTGCGAACGCGTTTCACTACGCTTCGCCGTCAAATGGGTGGAAGTCGTTCTGGTACTTGCTGCCTTCCTACATGGGACCACGCAATCCTGAAGTGCTGCGTGGTTTCTATGAAGGGCGCTCCACGTTCTTCCAGCCCGAAATCATGGCTGCATGGCTCGGTCCTGTTGCTGTCTGGTCCGGATATCTGCTGGTCATTTTGTGGACGACTCTCTGTCTTGCTACGATCCTGCGACGGCGATGGCAGGAAGAAGAGCATATGCCTTTTCCGGTCATCGCTCTGCCTCTGGAAATGACGAGGCCAGGCGCTCCGATTTACCGGCAAAAGATGCTCTGGATCGGATTTGCGATACCCTTTTTTCTGCACTCACTGAACAGCGTGGCATCGATCGTTCCCGGCATGCCGACCATGCGGGTCAACTCGGAACACGATTGGGTTGCGGATGGGCACCTCGCCTTTCCCTGGACGGGCCTTGATGCACTTCATTACCAGCTGCATCCGGCCGGAGTGGGATTCGGCTTTCTTGTAAGCACCGATGTTTCCTTCTCGCTCTGGTTCTTCTATCTGCTGAAAAAGGCGATCAACGTTTGGGGAGTGACCCAGGGGTGGCGCGATGCCGGGCTTGGATGGATGGGAGACTCGGTGACTCAGTTCCCTCTGACATCCTATCAGGGGTGGGGCGCATGGCTTGGATTGGGTCTGATGACGCTATGGGCAAGCCGAGTGTATTTGGCCGCATATTTCAAGCGAGCCCTTCGCGGCGATAAGGAAGGGATCGACCGGCATGAGCCGATGTCTGCCCGTACGGCCGTTTTGGGGTTTGCCGGCGGTTATCTGGCGATGTGCGCGTTGATCTGGAGTACGGGCGGAAGCTGGTGGCTGCCTGTTGTATTCCTTGGGATCTATATCGTCATCATGGTCACATTGTCCCGGCTGCGGGCGGAAACGGCCGTTCTCTGTACGGAGCTAGGCTGGATCAATCCGCAAGGAATGATATCGGCGATCAGCGGAACAGGCAGCCTGCAGTCCATGGACCTTGCCCATATGAGCATGATGTCCTGGTTCAACTCGGACTACCGCGCGGCGGGAATGCCGCATGAACTTGAGGGGCTTGCCGGTGTTCGAAAAGCCGGCGGCGCGCTGCGTCCCCTGGTGCCTGCAATACTGATCGCGGCGGCTGTCGCAATGATTGCGGCTGCCGTATGGGATCTGCAGCTCTATTACACGCTGGGCGCGGAGACCGGCAAGGTAAATCAGTGGAGAGCTTCTTCTAAGGGGAATGAGGCGTGGGATAATCTTGGAAACTGGCTGCATCATCCGGCGGCAACCAATCCCAAAGTCTTTATCGGTATGGGGGCGGGCTTTATCATAACCTGCGTGCTCTCCGTGCTGAGAATGCGCTTTACCGCGTTTCCACTGCACCCCGCAGCGTATGTACTGAACACATCGTTTGCGAATGACCTCTTTTGGTGCGACATGTTTGCCGCGTGGGTGATCAAGGTGATCCTTGTCCGATATGGCGGAGCGGCGTCATTGAGAAAAGCGCTTCCGTTCTTCCTGGGATTGATACTGGGAGATTTCGTGACAGGGTCTATCTGGAGTATCATTGGGACAGCATTCCATCTTGAACTGTTCCGAACATTTGCAACGTAGACAGCTTCGCAGTATCGGCAGGCCGCGCTATGTGGTATCGTGAAGGCGCGATATTTCTGTAATGGGCGGCAGTGGCGATACTCTATGAATGACAAACTAAAACGTGGGTGCCTGATAGGCTGCGGCGGCGTGGTGGCGTTGGTGATTGCGGTGGTATTTATCTATCCGGCCATGAAGGCCGCGAAGACCGAGAGCCATCATGATACTTGCTTTGCGAATATGAAGCAGCTTGGAAGCGCGCTGCAGCAGTATACCGATGACTATGACGGAACCCTGCCGCCGGTGGAGTCGAAACAAGCTGTCTCCACGGCGCTTGCCGATACTTCCGGCGACGGTTCTGCGCCGTCTAAATCGACCTGGCGAACTTTACTGGTCACATACCTGCAGTCGGAGAAGGCGCTTGAGTGTCAGGATCGCGATCAGGCTGCCGCCAAGGGGCCTGATGGGTTTTCGACAAGCTACGCGGTAAATACGGCGGGCTCGGCGAAGACAGGAACGGCGCGCGGACCATTCGCGCCGTCCGCTAAGCCTGAGAATGTCAAAAAGGTAGCGACGCCGTCCAACATCATTGCAATTGCGGAAGTGCAGAATACGGACGGTTCTTCCTTCGATATTGACGACCCTAAATTCGGACCGTCGCCGCAAATCTTGTACGCCGGGCATAGCGGCAAGTCGAACTATGTATTCCTCGACGGCCATGCGGCAGGCCTTGCGCCTTCCGATACCACGTCAAAGAACAATCTTTGGTACATGGACGGCAGCGCTCTTTCTCCAGCCGGACAGGCGACGATTAAGGCGACTGAGCAGGCATTCGGACGCTGAAATCGCGAGAGCCATTCCGTTACTTTACGATGCGCCGGGGACGCCTGGCGTCTCCGGCGCATAAAGTCTGAAGACGGCGGATTACCACGAATAGTGAACGGTGTATGTGATCGTTCGTTCTTCGTCGGGAGCGAGATGGGCCAGGAACTCGATGGTCTGAGAATCCTTCTTCTGGAACGCCTGCGACTTGGCCGTGATCTCCCACTGGTTCCATCGATACATATGCTCCTGAATGTGGACATCGGCGGCGACCGTCTTATGGTTTCTTACCTTGATCTCGAAGCTCTCCGTGGCATTGTTGCCGCTCTGCGTGAAGTTCGTCTGCTTGCGTTCCCCGGCGATGTCGAATGCGTTGCCCAGGTACATCTGCAGCGTCTCGCCTTTGGGAGTGTGATCGATCTTGTCCTCGCCCGTGAACTCCAGCTGACCGTCCGTGTCCTGGCGATAGAAGCGCACCTTTCCCTTGGGGAGCG
>Ga0207671_10000967_pt1 | contig 35600 bp, 35 predicted proteins | sample KBSC24metaG_FD_184352 | JGI IMG/M metagenome (GOLD analysis project Ga0207671, IMG submission 184352) | Corn rhizosphere microbial communities from Kellogg Biological Station, Michigan, USA - KBS C2-4 metaG (SPAdes) (version 2) | ecosystem: Host-associated > Plants > Roots > Rhizosphere > Soil...
CGTCTTGCTTTTAAGAAGCTTTTACACCGGAGCGCTTATTTTAACGGTTTACATGGGTTTGTCGTAGATTACCAATTTAGGATTGCAACGATCAATGAGCAAATATTTAAAGTTTTTGATCATTTAAAATCTGTTGCCGATAAAGAGGATGTCGTTTGGCAAAAAACGCTCATTGAGATCGACCGGAGATGTTGGAAAGCCAGTCTTAAGGAAGATTCACCCGGCACCGTTGTGATCCAACCGGAATATAACGATGACGTGCAGGAATTTATGGATTCAGGTAAAGAAATGATCGCCCGGCAAAGCACGTCTGCAAGGTATTCCCAATTAATTCAAAAAGCACATAAAAAAGAATCAGCGCCTCTTTCACTCGCTCAATGGGACGAATGTTATAGTTATTATAAAAATAATCTGGACTATCTATCGGATCGGCCTGTCACTTTGGCCAATATTGGATTAGCTGATCTTTCGGCGCAATTAAGTGACGAACAGCGAAACTGGTGCATTGATGTCATATGGGAAGCTGCTGTTTTTATCTTGAACGAAGCCAGGCACCAAGCCCACAGCCCCGAAAGGTATTATAATCTTCATGAAAAACATGTAGTACTCCAGTCTATCCATTTGGTCATCCCATATGCTGATCAGGAGGAGCTGCCGGAAATCATTGCTTTTATGATCTGCATTGGAAGCGCGCATTTGGCAGATTATGAAATGGATCGTTTCACCCCTTATTTCCGGACTACTTTTTATGAGCATTTTCCCGACATCGCTAAAAGTATTTGGGCGGGCTTGATTGATTTAGCCCGTTTCAAAAAGGTTAATCCCAGGTTACCGTACCTTGATCAGGAAACAATCAATAAGATTAAACAAAAAGAGGTTGAATTTATAAAGGAAATAGCGGGTAAGACTGCTTTTAAGTTAGCATTTGATAGGTTAAATTTTACAGACTATGATGCTAACTTATTGAATGAAGCGCTATTGCTTACGCCAATTAACCAACTTCATGACCTGGATTTTTCAAATTTTGTCATTAGGTTTATGGAACTGTTAACGGTAGATCTTCATCTCAAAGTGAATTACGGGTATAACCACCATCCCGAAAGCAGACGGATTTTACATAAGCCAGTAACGAGAATCGTAAACTATTTAGCTGAATTATTATTGACCGCCGATGAAAAACTTGCTTGCCGCGTCATTGATTTGGTAGTTGACCCCATCCTTGCCAGTGACTACAGGATTTTGTTTAACCGTGATAGCGGACTATTAGATTTTTGCAAACGGATTCCCGAGCAATTTCTTTGGACTTTGGACAAAGCGACTTATTATAATGAAGATCATGCTGGTAACAAGAAACTCATTGATCAGTTTTGGCTGATATGGGGGCACCTTTTTTCACGCGTTAAACCAGTTGGAGGGTCAGTATTTGCTAATTTATTATTGTTAGATGTGGGCTGGAAGGAGGATGCGACCGAGTGGAAGCAATTAGATGATCGAAAGGACTCTTATTATAATATGGTAAAATCAATTGGAACAGGCCGTGCGAAATCAATTGTGAAGTGCCTGTCTACTATCGGCGAAAAAGAATTATTGCCAATTGGACTGACCTGGTTAGCCGATTTAATAAAAAATCAGCCGGATGAGGCAATAGCACTCGTGTCAAAAGATGGGGAACGTTTGATCAAACGTCTTTTTTATAATCACATTAATAAAATCAAGGCGAATAAACTTTGGATAGATGACTACCTGTTTTTACTTAACAAAATGGTCGATTTAGGTTCTTCCCACGCTTATCTGTTCCGCGAAAACGTAATTACCTATAAAGCTGTGTGATTTTTGCTATTAACAAACAATACTTGACTCAATATAAAGATGGTCGGAGATATTCAGCATATCATTATCATTCAAAGCCTGGAGCCTGACGAAAAGCAAACAGGTGCAGAACTTTACGACGATGTAGTAAACCGAAGAATTGAACAGTTAGGGGATTTGTCTTTCATAAAATCACAAGCATATTTTAGTGCTGACAGCAAAGCTGAAATATTAGCGGTCCTAGATAATATACTAAATGACATAAATAATCACCAAAATGGACTGGTCATACATTTTGAAATGCATGGGAGTTCTCATTTTGACGGGTTGATTACCGCCGACGGAGAATTAATAAGCTGGCTGGAATTGGTAACCAAATTTCGTCCTATAAATATAGCTACCCAAAATCAACTTTACCTGACTATGGCGACTTGTTATGGCCGATATTTATTTGAAGCTGTTGACCCGGAATTAAAATCACCGTATTCAGGCTATATTTCGGCCAGCCAATCAGTAACGGTACAGGAAGTAATGGATAGTTTTGGAGATGTTTTCGAAAGGCTGATTGCCGATGGAAATCTGATCCGTTCCTATCTCGCATCTGATGCGGAGGGAGGGCGATTTTTTTACAAGGATTCTAAAACTACTTTTGAACAGTTAATGGAGCATATGATTGACCGGATGAGAAATGATCCTTCATTTAAAGAAGAAGTCCTTGACCATCCGGCCTTAATTATGGGTAAAAACATGGGTATAATCGATGACGAGGGATTAGACTACATGATGAGAAAAGCACTTGCTGATATTTATCAGCGACATAAAAAGGCTTTTGAATTTTGAATAACCGACATTCAGAATTACGTTAGACGATAGCCTGCTCGGGGAAATGTCGTATAAAAGCATATTCCTCACCAATTCGAAAGCCAAGTTCAAAACAGCAATACCAAATTTCACCGTTTGGATTGGTATGTACGCTGGTAAAGAATTTGGGATTAAAACTGGTCTTTAGAAATTCTTTGGCGTTTAGGAATACATTTTCATCGTGATCCAGTGCCTTCGGGCAATTCTCCTTTAAAATTTCATAGTTCTTTTTAATGATCCGGAAGATCTCCGGCAGGTTCTCATGTTGCCTGATCTGTTCCTGTGCACGCTTGTTCCTGTTAAAGTTATTCCGACACCCGTCATTACAGAAACGCCGGTCTGTGCGGCCGGACAGGAACGCTTTGCCGCAGTTCTCACAATGCTTTCCCTGGCCCTTAACCGATTTTTCTATTATTTCCATGAATTTGTAACGTGTTGTATGATTGGTAGATAAACGGGAAGATTGGGTAATTTGTTTGTCGTACCGGGTAATCGGTTAGAGGTTTGGAGTTTTGGCGAACCAATTGACAGGATATGAAAGATAACATCATCGCTACTGAAAAATTCTATACCAGGCAACGCAATTACTTTTTTGATTTCCGCGAGGCGGCAAATCATAAAAAGTTCATCAACCTGGTTTGTTCGGAGAAACAGCCGGATAATAGCTATAAGCGGGCCTGCATTATGGTCTTTGAAGATCATTTTGAGTTCCTCATCGAGGCCTTGTCCTCTTTATTTTCTAATGCGGCGCACGAGGTGGGGTTGCGGGAGAAGCCTGCCGGGCAGCCTGAACGGGCTTCGGGCATTAAAAGCTGGAAGCCGGAAGACCGGCCGCGGGAAAAATTACTGGCGCAGGGCCGCGCTGCTTTGTCGGACGCCGAGTTACTGGCTATACTCATCGGTTCAGGTACGCCGGGTGTTACGGCGGTTGACCTGGCACAGCAAATTTTGGATAGTGCAGAGATGGATATGAAGCGCCTGGCTGAACTGCCGGTGGGCGCGTTAACGCGTTTTGCTGGCATGGGCATAGCGAAAGCTTTGTCCATTATTGCTGCGATGGAGCTGGCACAGCGGCTGGCCAAACAGGAAGCTGGCGTGGTTTGGATGAAAGCGTTGCAAGGCTGATCAGGACAGCAGTTCCAGCAGCTTCTTTCGTACCTCATTCAGCAGCTTCACTGCATTTTAAAAGCCCATGCGTTTTGGGCTTCGCCTGCGCATCGCCCAAACCACACGGACTTTTTCCTTGACACTTCATACGATTTTTCAAGCTTGATAAAATGGGTATTAGGCTGTTTGTGTAGCAAATTTCTGAATCGCAGTGCGCCCAGCCAAGGCCAAGCCCTTCGGGTTTGCTGAAAAAAAAATCTCCACACCTCTGCTGCGCTCCGGGTAGTATTTTTTTTCGCAAAGCCTTGTCTGTTCACCCTGCTAATCAGGTGAGGTTGCTTAACAAAAAGCCAGAAATGGCTCCTGCCGAAAGGTAGTACGCAGGGCGAAAAATTTAATTTATTAAAAAAATGGAAACTAAAGTTAAAGACAACGGACAGGCTAAAGTAGCAAACACTGTGAGCGCAGACAAAAAAATTCAATTCGTTGCAGGTAATCCGGTAAATGTGGTATCAAAGGCCGGGGAGGTAAAAGATGAACCCAAAAATGAGGCTGAAAAACCACAGGCGCAAGCCTCGCAACAGCCTGAACAGCCGAAAACGGAAGCACCGAAAGCCGAAATTAAGGCAGAGCCTAAAAAAGTGGTGCTGAATTTAGAGGGCACTTTAAAGTTCATTGAAGAAATGCACCGCAAGGCTAAACAGCGTACCAAATTACAGGACACCATTAAGAATTTGGATGATTTTGAAGTGGAACTGCGGGATGAAGCAGACACGACCGACACCAATTATTACAATGGTTGCACGCTGACAATTGAGGACGACAACCGCAGGAAGTTTGAAACCAAAAACCCGACTATCATTTGGACAGTGGCACAGTTGGTTAACAATATGTGCGTGGAGAAACTGGCTGAGATTGAAGCGGGTATTGTTATCCCGCAATAATTAAATGGAAACGCCCCCTGTTCCCAAAACACTAACAGGGGGCGTTATTTAAGACATTTTCTAATCTTAAAACTTACAGCAATGTTAGAAATATTCATCGAGATAACCAATCAGCTTTTTTGGGAGGGCTACGCCGAACAATTAGCCATAGAGAACCCAAAAGGGTTTCAAATGGAACTGGCACAGTTTACAAACAATTACAACTTATAAATTATGTACGATACCATTTTCTTACTGGTCAAAGCGACCATACAAACAAGGCACAAAAATGTACACGAGGCCATTACAGAAATACAGCAAAAGGCCACCTGTACGATCAGCAACACCAAAAAGGTGAAAATACACGAACTGAAATTTATGGACTATAAACTAAAATCTTAAAATCATGGCACACGATATTAATTTCAATGAACAGACCGGGAAACATAGTTTTTTTTCGGTTAAAGAAAAGGCATGGCATGGCTTGGGGCAAATCATCAGCGATTATCCCACCAGTGCGGAGGCGATCAAATTTGCGGGGCTGGATTACACCGTAGAAAAATGGCCTTTGTATGCCTACGACATCAAAAACTTAACAACTGACGAACCACACGTTCCCAATCATTTTGCAACCGTTCGGACAGACACACAACAGGTTTTGGGCGTAGTGGGTAACGATTACGAAATTGTACAAAATGTTGACGCCTTTACTTTTTTCGATGCCATTGTTGGCGGTAAGGACGGGATTTTATACGAAACGGCAGGGGCTTTGTCGAACGGCTCAAAAATTTTCATAACGGCAAAACTGCCCGATTATATCCGGGTCGGCCGTAATGACTGCGTGGAAAAATATTTGTTTCTGACCACTTCGCATGACGGTTTGGGCAGTATACAAATCGCCTTTACCCCGATAAGAATTGTTTGCGCGAATACGCTTAATGCCGCTTTGCGCAACCATACCAACTGCATTAAGATACGCCACACGGCCAGCGCAACCGATAAGCTCAAAGAAGCCCATAAAATGATGGGTATCGCCAATAGTTTAGCCGATGAACTGGAAGCGATTTATAACCGCTGGTCAAGGGTTCGTATAACTGACCGGGAGGTTAAAAAGCTGATTCAATTGGCGATGGCACCAAGTAAGGAAGTATTAACGAATGTGCAAAAGGGTGCAGATGATGAATTATCAAGCCATTTTAACAACATGGTAGATAACGTATTTCAGTATGCGATGATCAGCCCGACCCAACAGGAAGATACGACCAAAGGAACGGTATTTGGGGCTTTCAATGCCGTGACGGGCTACTTTCAGAATGTTCGCAATTTCAAGACAGACGAGGCCAAATTTAAGTCCATTATGTATGGTACAGGACTTCAAAGAAGCCAGTCGGCTTTTGACTTATGCCACGAATTTACACAACACGGCTCAAGCGCTTTATTATTCAATTAATCCCGCAGGGGTATTTATCCCCCTGTATTTAACTCTTAATATCAATCATTATGAAATCTATCGGTCAATATAATAATGTCGAAAAAGCAAGGGCAATTCATCAACTTTTTCCCAACGAGGTTAAAGGCTTTATTGCATTTGCAAAGGCTCATGCACAAAACACCATTGAACAAAAAGACGAACTTTCCAAAAAATGGGGTAGCCAGCCGTTCAATTTTGATTTTTGGTTACAGCTTGCCGGGGAGGTCGTTAAAAAAACTAAATTCTATAACGGTAAATTGCTAACAAACAGCAAATTATTTTCAGAGCAATTGTTTGACGGCTATTTAGCCATCTACACCAATAATTGCTTTGACCTGTACAGCAAGCAATCGGATTGCCCCGCTAAACTTAAACAGGCAATCGCCTTGTTTATCCTCCCTTAACCAAATAGCCCCCTGATACGGGGGCTATTAATTCCATGTCGATTCCCACAGTTTATTGGGGCACCAAAGGCCTAAAATTCCGCGCGGCCCTGCCGGGCATTAAGATTTAATATTTTCATGAAAAATAGCTTCAAGCTATTTTAATACGCCATCTAAATATTATTTAAGAATTTGACAACCTTTCGTAATGAAAATACACTCGCCCTTTTTGGTTTATTTAACTGCCTATAAATCAGATAAGATGCCAATGTTAACTATTAATTGATCTTGGCATGACAAACTGACGTTGTAAGAGTTTTTGGTGACTTTTTTGATAGATAATATCTTTCAATTATAAACCACAATATATGCTTACAAACGAACAAAAAATACAGTTTAACGAAATCTTAGAGGAACTGGGTAAAAACCTCGATATCAGCGAAACCCAGCACAATGCCGTAGCAAAAAGCTACGATGCCGTTGGGCTACATCTGGCAAAACATGACTCACCCATAGGCAAATATAGCCCTGAAATTTTACCGCAGGGTTCTTTTATGCTCGGAACGATGATCCAGCCTATCCATGAAGATGATGATTTGGATGTTGATTTGGTTTGCCAACTAGTGGGTAAACAGGAATCCTGGACGCAATATGACCTGAAAAAAGCTGTAGGCGATCAATTGAAAGCTCACGGCACGTATGTAAAAATGCTAAGGGACCCTGAAGGAAGAAGGTGCTGGACATTAGATTATTCTGAAGATGCAAACTACCACTTAGATATTTTACCCAGTATAGTTGACAGTGGGTATCGTATTCTATTGGAAAAAGCATTTTCTGCCACTGATCAAGCCGAGGCAAATACGCTGGCTTTGAGAATAACTGATAATACCGAAGATAATTATAAAACTGAAACGGATCACCTTCAATGGCTAAAAAGCAACCCTTTTGGTTATGCCAGGTGGTTTTTTAATCAGGCCAGTTTGGATTTTGCAAAAGCAGAATTGTTTAGTGAGGCCATACAGCCAATTCCAAGTTACAGCCAAGACAAACTGCCCTTACAGAGGGTTGTGCAGATTCTTAAAAGACACCGCGACCTGATGTTTGATGGGGACGAAAATAAGCCTATTTCCATTATTATTACCACGCTTGCCTCAAGGGCGTACCGTAAGGAAACCAATATTTTGGATGCTTTATCTAATGTTGTAGCAGCAATACCAAACTTTATACAGGACAAATTTTCGGAAAAGCATAACAAAATGATCAAATGGGTGGAGAACCCGGTTAATCCAGAGGAGAATTTTGCTGATAAGTGGGTGGATCATCCTGAGAGGCAGGCGAATTTCTTTAAGTGGCTTACCCAGGTTCAGAAAGATATTGCCGAGGCAACAAGTCAAATAGGTGTACATCGTATTCAGGAATCGTTTGAGAAATCATTGGGACAAAGCCTGGTACGGAAAACCTTTAGTGACATTGGTGAAAGAGCGCGTGTACTCACTGAATCAGGCACTAACCAAATTGCTGCAAAAATTGGTATTTCAACAGCCGGAGCAGCTACTATAAAACCGCACACATTTTATGGCGAGTAAAAACAAGCCATTTTTAATAGGTGCGCAGGCTGGGTTGTTAAAAAGTATGTTTCCAGGTTCAACGGTTACCACATCAATGGATAAAAGGTTGACCTGGAATTATACATTGAGGCCGTCACCGCTTGGGGATGAATATACGGTAAGGATGGAATATGAGTTGGGATCATCCCCAAAGGTCTACGTTCTTAGCCCCAAACCACTCGCTTTAGCAAGGGGTGCTAAAAGGCTGCCTCATGTTTATGATCAGGAAAAGCAAAGGCTTTGCCTTTATTATCCGGATGGAAAACAGTGGAATTCATCTATGCCGCTTGCAAAAACTATTGTTTGGTGGATTTACGAATGGCTGTATCACTATGAGATATGGCTGGGGACCGATAATGATTGGAAAGGCGGAGGTGTGCATCCTTTTAAAAACCAACCCAAAATAGAAGGAACAGAAAAAAGCACACAACCTAATAAATAACACTATGAGCGTAACTTACATACCACAACCAGTAAAATTCATTCTATGGGGAAAAGCTGCCGGGAGGTGCCAATATAGAGGTTGTAATAAATCTCTTTTTACAGATGCATTAACTAAAGGGGAGTTTAATCAATCCTATATCGCACATATTGTTGCCGATGTCGCGGGCGGGCCACGAGGGGATGTTGTCAGGTCGCCATTGTTAAGTCAGGATGTTACTAACCTCATGCTTTTATGCGATACCCACCACCGTAAAATTGATAAGGATGATGTTGCCGGGCATCCCGAATCATTATTATTGGAAATGAAAAAAGAGCATGAGGATAGAATAGCAATAGCGGCAGATATAGCTTACAACATGCAAAGTCACATTGTAACCTACAAGGCTAATGTGGGGACACATACGCCTGTTGTAACTTATGAATCAGTACGGGAATACTTATTGCCAACACATTACCCTGCGCAAGCTTCTGCGATTGATCTTGGATTAAATAATAGTCCTCAACGCGATCGTAATGCCAGTTTTTGGCAAGCAGAAATGGATAATCTGGAAACGCAATTTAATGAGCAATTAAGGCCAAAACTTAGAAAAAATGAAATTAAACATCTTTCCTTGTTTGCATTTGCACCTATGCCGCTTCTAATGAAATTAGGTACACTTGTAAACGATATACAGGATATTGAGGTACACCAACCGGTACGCGCGCCAAAAACATGGAATTTATCTGACGATCAGGACCAGGAAGTTTATTCTGTGGTTAAACCAACAGAGAACCATCCAATAGTTGCCCTAAATATTTCATTGAGCGCTACCATTAACAATGATCGGATTACCTCTGTTCTGGGTGATAAATGCTCTATTTACACCTTAACTATCGGTACTCCATTTAACGATTATCTAAAGAATAAAATACACCTGGCAGATTTCAGTATTGCCATCCGTCAGTTACTGGACGAAATAAAAAGCGTTCACGGTGGGGCGACTGAACTACATGTATTTCCAGCGATGCCTATAGCGACAGCCATCGAATTTGGTAGAGTGTGGATGCCAAAAGCAGATATGCCGCTGGTGATATATGACGAAAACACAGCACTAGGAGGATTTAACAGAGCAATTGAAATTAAAAATGCCTAATTATGGATACTGATAATGATTAATAACAAAACCTTAGACCATATTTTGCATGATTTCAATACAAGTATTGATCATGAAACATTAATTATCCCTGCTGCGCAACTTGTTGATTTTTGGAATTGGTTCAAAAATGCGAGCGAGTATTATGATGTTGTACAAGTGGATGAACAATTAATAAACGAGAAATTCCTTGCAGGCAGATGTTACGGTAATGCTCAAATCGCGTCCTTAGAAACTGGATTTGATTATATAGAAGGTTTCGCAAAGGCTACCGATAGGTTTATATTGCATGGTTTCAACCTTAATGATGGTGCTATAATTGACGTAACTGCCCAAAATCATGTTGCCAGCTTTGAAGAACATTTCGGAGGCGTACCTAACATTTATGTCGGCGTTAAAATTCCGTTGGAAGTTATTCAGCAATATAACGGCGAGAGTATACAAAACGGACACATGAATATAAATCACCTTCTTTACCGAATGTTTTTACTTGAAAACCAGTAAACATGATAGTATTTTACTTTACCAGTTATAAAGCCTAATCATTTACCTGATGCCTATTTATCACTATACTTCACTTGATACATTTCTTAAATATATAATGCCAAGTCAAACACTCAGGTCGAATAGTCTTGGTAACATGAACGATCCTCGTGAATCGCATGAATGGGCATTTGGAAGTATCAACCTTCCTCTTGAAGAGCTTTTCCCTGGATATTATTCTGATAAAACCCACATCGATTGCCAGTTTAAGTTTGGCCAGATGGTCAAAGACCGTTTTCAGGTAATCTGTTTTTCCGGGGCAAAACAAAAGGGGTGGGATAACGAGATGATGTGGGCACATTACGGAGATCGCCATAAAGGTATCTGCCTGGAATTTGACGAAGGAAAATTATCACAGGCTATAAAATCCTCCTTTCCTGATGCCAAATTTCAGCTCCGGGATGTAAATTACGAACAGAAGCGAAAAAAGAAACCGTGGATAAACTGGGATGGCAGATTATCCCAGGAGGATAATTTCACCAACTTTTTGGAGGTGTTAAGCCGAGATGTGATTTTTAGCAAATCCCAATTTTGGGAGTTAGAGGATGAGAAACGCCTTGTATTTCTAAACCAAAAAGATTGTCTTTACATTCCTTTTGCAGATTCTTTGAGAGCTGTGCATATAGGTTTAGGCATTCCAAAGCCAATACACGAAAGTATTTATCAAACCACTATCAATTTAGGAGTTAAGCTTTACGTGATGATTTATGACGATGATACCTACAAAAGGTGGTCATTAACAAAAAAGGAGCAGCAATGGTGGACCTCCATTGAATAGGTAATTTAACGACTCAGGATTTAGATGTGGTAAAACATTGTTTCGAAACATTTATTACAACACACTTAATCTCAAGTGAATTTTTCAACGTATTTTTAAATTTCTCATCTTATAGAAATAAGATCTAAGCCTATAACTTCAAAATGTTACAAAAAGGATTAAAACAAAGAATATATAAAGCACTTGTTCAGCACGATGACTTTTTCGGTAACGATGATGGGTTCGCTGTTATAAATAAAGTCTGGGATTTGCGCAGTATGCCTTCTTCTGATTCTCGTTATAAAGATGCCTACGGCGATTTCAGGCAACACATTATTAATAACGAAGACTGGACATTGGACGAAGTGTTTTATGATAAACTCAATTTATTGGATGGCAAAGATGATATTTTCATCAGCCTCCTCGAGGCTTATGTTGATCCGGGGATCAGAACTGATATAAACTTCATCAATGCGAAAGTCGATCTAATCAATGAATTATTGATCGAATCCCGGCTACAACTCAAAATCGCTAGTTATTTTGAAGACAGGCCTATCTTCAAAGTGCAAGCAGCTACATTAACAACACCCGCGGCGGCTAATCGAATTGAAAACAAGATTGTTTTTAATACTAGCCAGCAGGAGCATTTTACGATGCCCTGTTTTCTGATTACTCAATCGGATTGGGACGACTTTACTTATAAAACCAGTGTAAAACTTGAATATCTGGCAAGTATAGACATCACCATAGACTTCGGTTATATCAGGATTATGAAAAAAGGCATTGGCCAAAACCAGAAAATTATTGAGCTATTGCCGAGTTCCTTTACTGAATTATCTGATGAATTCTGCTCTCTGTGTTCAGAGGAAGAATATTACTTTAAATTAAAAGAGAAGTTTCCGCATGACTACAATAGCATTCTTCTAGCTTTAAAGGATGCGGCAATGTATCCCAAAATTGCTGATACTTTTGAGCATGATACTGCTTTTAGAAAATCAATTGCCCGTGACAATACAGCCGAGCAGGTAGCAAGATTGGTAAGGTACCAGCTTGCTGGAATCGATTATGAAAAAGCCTTTAAATTCAGATACGATTTTCAACCGCCTTATTCTGAGCAAAGTATTGACTTAGATTTCAATTTTAGTTATGGCGCAGATTCAGATATTCAACATAGAATATATGTCTTAATTGGAAAAAATGGTGCTGGTAAGACAAGGATTCTTTCGGGCATTGCTGAACAATTGGGCAAAGAAAAGCCCGACCGGATCGGTCCATTTAAGCCATTGTTTAGTAAAGTGTTTACGTTATCTTATAGCATCTTTGACAGATTTGAGATTCAAAAAGGCAGTCATCTATACAATTATGTTTATTGTGGATTGAAGAAAAGTAAAACAGAGCATTTTACTGACGAAGAATTAAGAGCAAGATTTTTAGCTTCTGCTGATAAGATAAGCTATAGAAAAATGGTATATGACTGGCGGGATGTGCTAGCAAATTTTATTAGTAACGATGTTCTAAATAGCATGTTCAGTTATGATGAAATCGAATATACATTCAAAAAGTCTGATCTCGCAGCATTTGACCGGCTTAGCTCAGGACAACATATTTTAATGTATGTACTTACCGAGATGTTAGCAGAAATCCGTTTTAATAGCCTCATATTATATGATGAGCCGGAAACGCATTTACATCCAAATGCCATATCAGAACTGATGAACAGTTTACTTGGCTTGGTTAAAAAATTCAACTCCTTCTGTATTATCGGGACACACAGCCCTCTAATTGTTCAGTGTGTACAATCACGCAATGTCTATGTGGTCAAAAGAAATGAAGATGATATTGAGCTGCGAACTATGGAACGGGAAACTTACGGTGAAAATCTTACGGTAATTACAGAAGAAATTTTCGGTAATAAGAATATTGAAAAAGATTACCTCGATTTACTTACCGAATTGGTTAACAAAGGGCACACGTATGATGAAATAGTGCAACTATTTGAAACCGAAAATGGGCTCCCCATGAATTTAAATGTTCGTCTTCAACTCAAACAACTGTTTTTGTAAATGAGAAACCTAACGCCTTTTCCAGATCAGAGTTTCCCAGTGTTTGAAGATGCCGTTAACAGGAAAACGGATATGGTTTCCAGAAATGTTTTGAGAATGGCCTTTCCAACGATGCGTATTCGGTTTGCTGAATATGATCAATTATTTGTAGCCAATACACTTGAAACGGTTGCCATTAACGGTGTGCACGCTGGCATAAGAGCAGATTTGCTGGGAATGTACAGTTATGATAACGCCGCGATTAGTAGCCTTAGGAGACATTTAGAGCAATTACAACCAAAGTCGGTTAGATACACATGTCAGTATTGCACGCTGGAAACAGCGGAAGAGATGGATCATGTGGTTGGTCAGGCGGAATTTCCCGAGTTTACCATGCATCCTAAAAACTTGATACCCGCATGCTCAAAATGTAATAGAAATAAAGGGCAGTATTGGCGGGTAAATAATGTTAAAAATATTTTAAATCTTTATTTAGATACTTTACCGCAGGTACACTATTTGTTTTTAGACGTGAATATAGACCAGTTCAATGATCTAGACTTTAGTTTTAGGCTTAACCACGATCCTTCAATAAGTGTAGGTCTATGGTCACTGTTACAAAGACACTTTACAAAGTTGGACTTATTACAACGCATGAAAAAAGAAGCGATAAAAAATCTCACTGAATTTCAAGTACGGATACGTAATCAGGTTGCTGTGGGGCAATCCGTAGCTGATATCACTCAGGTAACTCTTTCAACCGCGGCAGATATTCGTCAGAACTATGGTGCTAACTATTGGAAAGCTGTATTCGAGGAAGGTCTTGTAAACAGTGTGCATTTTTGGAACACTCTTAATCAGAATTAATCTTTATGACCATTTACGTAACTTGATATGAGATTTTTGGAAGACTTTAGGCTAAATAAATACCTTGTACCGTATCTGGCATTACAAAAATACGGTCCTGATGAAGCGATTGAAATGTCTTATAATATCTACAGCATTCACGCTTTTTACAGTACGATGGAAGATATTAAAGACCTGGAGAATCAAGCGAGTTTCGTTAATAATGGTCGAAGATCTAACGTTTCAATCTCACTATGGTTTTTGGCTCTTGAATCCTTAGTAAATTGTCTATGCAAGGCAGTATGTTTAAAAGAGGGGAAAGATTTTGCAGGGGAACTCAGTGGGAAATCAGTCGGCAAAAGGCTTGGTTTTCTATTAGATACTTTTCCAGTGGAAGGTGAAAAGATGAGAAAGTCTGGCCTACTATCACGTATTAATGAATTTCTGCAATTCAGAAATGAAATATTCCACGATAGAAATATAGGGGAGTCAATTATTTTTCATAAAACCAATTTTTCCCCACTTCCTTTTTTTAGTAATCAGGTGGATGTTTTTCAGTCATTGCTCATCTTTTTGGAGGTTTGTTGCGCACTCAGGTATGTTGTTATGCACCTTGATCTTATGCCAAATATTTCAATTGGTAAAGACCGGCAGCTGATTTTTGATAAAATGGATAACACCTATCTTTCGTTTCTAAAGCCTTACTTTGAGCAGGTTCTAAACAAACACGAACTAACAACGGGTTTAAATCTGGAAATTGATCATTTTTTTCACCCATTACCTTATAGTAACACGTATTTTCAGGCCGGCGAAATCTTACCTGTTTTTCAGCACCAACAAAACGAGCAGTTTGTTTACCCGCTAAACCAAAACCGAACGTCAATCGGTGTGGAGCTTTATCAAAATTTAGTTTCAGCAGCTAATAAGCCAGCCGATCATTATGATAGTATGAATTTTATGTTAGATTGGCCAAGATTATATGCAGAAGCCCAAAAACAAAGCAAATCATAAGATATTCTAAGCTTATAAATCAGGAGCGACGGCCAGTTGGATCTTAAAGGGCTGAATAATCTGTTGTTTAATTTCGTCTGGTAAAGGCAGTTTTAATACTAGCTCGTGTACGAATAAGATACATGTATAAGTAACGTCTTTGAATAGGTCGGCAGTCATAGTGATTTTTTCACCAATGACAAATTCATGTTTAGCAGGCATATTCTGCATAAACAACTGGTCTGCGCTGAACCTGCTCTTTTTCAGTTCTTTGGTCAGGCGTATTAGTTCGCCGTCCTTTCTAACGATCATCCGCATCTCAATGTAGCTAAGTGAGAATGGTGTCGGGGCCAAGCCATTTTTATGGACGAGGCAATTCCGTACTTGATTAATCGACAAAATATCTTCCCGGAGTGACAATGTACCGCCAACCATTTTTTCAATCTCTTCAATAAGTGTTGGAAAATTTAATTTAGGGCCTTTACTGCTAATATTCTTCAATTCTGTTTCAAATTCCTGCTGACTTGTAATTGGCTGAACCGCAGTACGCTCAGATAATGTATGCAACTTTAGCAGACTATAGGCTTCGATCAATGATTGGGTCAATCCTACGATAAGATCCTCAAATGCCTTTAGGAAAATCCAGTTCGAAATATCCTCGCAGGTTACATGAATATTGCCTTGCTCATTCTCAAAACCAATTGGCAGTCCATCAGTTTCCAGTGGTGGAAAGCTATCCAATTCACCTGACTTACTTAGATGATGGATAGTAGCCACCACATTGCTTACCCCCGAAATATGATTGATAAATTTGAGGATATTGGTTGTATTAAACTGGATTTCTACTTTTCCATCTTCTCTAACTTCATTCATATGATTAATAATTTCTTGTTAAAACCTCAGTAATATAGGCTTCGGACAAATATTAAGGCATGCTTTTAGAATCAAAAAATCATTTTTTGTATTTTGCAGCCAGCCGAGAATACCTCACTCTGTATTTCGCTAATTTACAATTTAATCACTTCAGAATACTAAAACTAGTAGTTAAATGGCATCACCATATTCCAAAATTAAACGAGCAATAAACTATATAACGTCGTTCCTCGATAATAATCGAAGTGACTATCAGGATGCTGCAAAAAACATCAGGCCCGGTCAGGGGTGGGCCATTGAACAAAACGAAAATGGATTATTTAATATGGTTGAAAACATGGAGGGTGCCATGTACGAGGGACTATATCCTAAGCTTTTGGATGGTGATTTGAGTTCCGACCAATTAATTATAGATTACATATCGACGTTGATAGGAACCCTTGAGAACGACAATTATCTTTTTCAATACATGGTAAGGGATGACTCAGGCGTTCTTGGCACACTTCCAGGTATTGTACAGGATCTTATCATACGAGCGCTATACGCTTTGAAGGAGACATTGGCACTTGCAGAAGAAGATAAGCAGGCTGCCGCTGTTGAACCTATAAAACAGTCAGATATTTTGGGTAAATTCCAACTTGCAATTATTACTGCTACTCGGGAGGAGTACGAAGCCGTTAAAGAATTGATAGCCGATGGCAATATTTTGTCAGAGCAAGATAACGATGCACACACCTATTATACCGGTTTTTTTCGTGAAGGAGAAAAAGAGCTTTCCGTAATTCTTAGCAGGACTTTACATCAGGGCACCTCTGCTGCGAGCACGCTAACTACAAAAATAATTTGGAAGTACAGGCCCCCTTTTATTGCCATGATTGGACATGCAGCAGGGAACAAAAGAGCTTTCCCAAATCTTAAAATCGGCGATGTAATGATTGCCAGCACATCAATTGAGTATGACCAGTTGGTTGTAACGAGTAAAATAATTGATAGTAATCCGGAGTATTATGAAAAAGAAAATAAGCATGCCATCGCGGCGGACAGTACATTAGTTCAAAAGATTGATGACTTTGCGAATCAGGAAGGTATTATGAATAGCATCCGCATGGGATATCCGAAATATGAATTATTTTTTGAAAAGTTGTCGGGAACGCCAGGGAAAATAATAACCGGGAATGCACTTGTTAAAAACGACGAATGGTTTGGTAAAAAAGCAGATGAAAATGTCGGAACTATCGGTCTTGATATGGAAATTCATGGATTTTACTATGCCGTACAAAATACAATATTTAAAGATAAGCCACTTTTTATCGCCATTAAATCCGTTTCAGATTTTGGAGGTAGTTCTAACAGCTATACAAAAGAAATAAAAGACCATACAGTTCGTGTTCCCTATGCAACATATACCAGCGCGGCCTTCTTTTATCGGTTTGCAATTCGTTATTTACCCTTATAATTTGTACCTTATCAAGATGAGGTTGATTATATAGGTAGTACTGATTTTTAAAAATCAGTACTACCTAAGAAATAATGCATGCCTTTATTTGATATCAAATTGACGAATTATTGCCTTTTCCCATCTCACTATATTCTTTCGATCTTTCGGGAAAATCGGCCAACCACTTTAAATCAGCAATAAACTTCGAAGTAATTTGTACCGATAAGCACCCTTTGTGGGGCAAGAGATTTTTAGAAGTCTTTTGCTCTGCCTTTGTATTTTACATGCTTGTTTATCAGGTATAGCTACCGGAAGTTATCACTCACTCAGAGACGCATAATATATTTCCACGTCGCGAATTCCTAGAATTTCAAATCTACTTCTGAGTTCCAAGGATTTTTGAAAAATCGCCTATTTCAATCAATTCATCGATAAAACGGTGCGGATTTCGCACCGTTATCCACCCGGATTTTAAAAGCAGTTCTGAAAAGAGCTGCTTTTTTTGTTTCATCATATTGATTAATAGGTAATTATTAATTCAGTAAAATGGTTCGATGTTTTAGTCATAAAACGGTGGTTTTATACAAAAAAGTGTGATTCCAGATAATGGGGGCTGTTTTTTGGGTTCGAGCCCCTTCATCCATTTTGATTCAGAGCACGATCTTTTTGATATTTTATTTCCTTCAGCTTGATTTTCTTTTACGATAGACTGCACAACTCATAAAAATCCAAAACTTCGGTAGTTATTTCCCGTGTAAAAAATGCTTGTTTTTTCGATTAGTTGTAGTTAAAAGTTATCGTCGTTTAAGCGGCTCGATTTTGAGGAGGGATTACAGGGTTACATGGACAGCACTTCCTGTTAATCCTCTGTTCATCCGGCTTCATTTACGGCGATTTTGTTAGGGGAGGTGTATGCTCTCTGGTCATAGGTCGCAACTAGTAACTCCCGATGCATCAACCTGCGATAAGGGGCATTCGTTAAGAAAGTGCTGTTAATTGTAAAAAACACCTTAATCAAGCAACGTCAATACGACTTGAATTTAAAGGTTAACATAAAAAAAACGTCTAAAAATAGAAACCCAAGCTTCCTTATGCACTATAAATTTCGCTGCCAGTGTGTGGGAAGTGAGCCATTTTTAGTTTCCGGTATATAACGCCCTGATAATTGCCAATATTACGGAAGTTGGAATCAGCTCCACTTATTTTATATCCTTATATAAATATACATCCGACACTATGTATTAGCTCTGATACAATACGCCAACCGAGATTAAGCATTTGGGAAAGATATTAATCGTCAGATTATTCGTTATAGCCTTTTGTCATATGCGGCAAATAACTGGTAGCAGAGTTCCGCATCTTTATTTTTCGCATCCAATAGGATGCGCACAACCTCATCAGGTCTTTATTTCTAAAAATTAATAATAAACCAGTTGTAGCTCACTAATTGCAGAAGCATCAATGTAATCGCATAAATTGCAAAAAGGCAGCAAATTACCAGAGATATGAGATGATCGTAAAGAATCAGTGCCTAAGATATCTTTAAAGATTAATTCTTCACAATCACTTTTATTTAAGATCTCAGGAAAGTATTGGTTAGTAAGGGAATAAATTTTAAGCTGTGGAATGATCAGGTTTATATTGGTTGATGACATATATTTCACGGAATTTAACAACTTTATATGATTTCTTGCCTGCTCCTGCCAATACTGGTGAGCGTGATTTTTGCCTGCTATAAAATAGCAGACGGCTAAAAATTCAAAATCGCCTGTTTCCCTTTTTTTAAAATTCTGTTCACCGGCTTTTAATATTTCAGAAACGACTTTAATTGTTTCATACAGTATCGTTTCAACTGTAGGTTCGTTAATTTTCGAGTTTAAGAAATCGCTCAAAAAAGCAATGAGGTGGCCTAAAAACCGGAAATCAATGGGTATTGAATTTTCTTTAAGTTTTTTCAATAAACCATTATCGCCCATTAACTTATCGCGAAGTTCATCAGTTAAAACAATCAGGCAGGTTTCATGTGTGATAGTTTTAAACCGGTTGACGTTGGTATTAATACTTTGCATCCTTTTAAAAAAGTACAGCAATTTGCCAAGAGTCCCGTTCCCTAAGGACAAATTATTGTCAGGGGCAAACATTAATGCTTTATATATGGCGTTGTCGACATCTTCCAATATTTCATCGGTATTGGCTTCAAAAAAATTATTTTGCACTAACCATTCAATTACCCATCCAATACCGGCTAACCCATTTGAGAAATTTATCTCATTGATATGAGCAATATTTTCTGTGACGGCATCGAACATATCAAAACCCTTATCAGCAAACGCTTGATCCTTTGTATATTTTGATAGTATAAAATAGGCGAGTCCTAATCCTGTTTTTCCGTTTGTTAGGCCTAAATCATCTGGGGATTGATCATTGTCTTTATAGTTCTTAATTAGTGCAACTAATATTTTTTCCATAGATTTTACTCGGTTAGCGATTTTTTCCAGGGCCAGTTATTAACATAAGTCTGCAGCTCGTTCTTATGCATACGGCAAATTTTTAAATACTCCTCCATGTAATTCATATAAACAACACTATTTAAGTAGCCGGAATTTTCTTTTCTGGTATGAGGTAAATGGAATAATGGGCCATTTACCCTTTTTACCCTATGTCCCAAATTTTCCATTCGTTTAACGCGTTCGATATCCTCTGGCCCCCAGCTTTTGAAAAATTCATTATCTCCACCTGACGCCATGTACAAATCTTTTTTCGTAAAAATTGCACCACCCCATGAACGTTTAGTTGCGGTATGGAACTTATAACAGTTTTGATAAAACAGATCTGCATCAGTGAGTTTGTTAAAAGCAATCTTAAAAAGATTATCAACACCGACAAAAGTTCCGTCATAAGGAGAAACCATATCAGCATGATTATCCCTCAACAGTGCAACGCTGTCAATAATTTGTTGTGTGTGTAATACTATATCTGTATCATAAATGGCAATTATATGGGTTCGGGCTCTTTGAATTAATTGATTATTAAGCCATGCATGGTTAAATATTTTGTTTTCATTTGGAAAGAAAAATAATTGACAATCTTTTGGTAATTTACTTTGTGGTATTTTTCCGACGTTGCCACATTCGCCAATAATGATGTTTGTATCAAAAAATTTATCAAGCCAGCGGGTAACTAACAGTAAATTTTCCAGCCGGTCATCTGAATCTATACTTACAGGGATCAGGAAGCTGGTGTCCCGTAAATTAATTCTGTTTTTTCGCTGATGTTGTTTGTAATCATTAATTAGTTCCACCATGATCTTACTGCATGTTTGGTTATTTATGGAGCTCAAATCTTCGTCATAAGGCGGGTATTGTGTGTATTCTACCTTACAAAATGACCTTGGCTTCGCAGATATTGAACCTCCTGTATAATGTAAAATTTTGCAATCATGCCATCTTTTTATTGCCTCATCCGGCCAGCAAAAATCTAATTCATGGTCAATTTTAACTTCATACCCATACAGCAAAGCATTCCATAAAACCGCCCACATATCGGCGCACCATGCCTGTATTCCTGTATGCTCACTTCGCTTTTTACCGTTGCTTTCATACTCTTTTTCAGCATTAGCATTGTTAAAACGGGTTAGTATGGTAAACAACGCCTCACAATCTTTTTCTACTTTACACCAATAATTGTAGGTGACATTTTTTAACAAATATTGTGCTCCCCCTGCATTTGCGTCATTTTCCAGGACGGTCTGCGGAGTTATGTTCACCGTATGACACATCTCCAAAAACAATTCGCGGCTACCTGAAGAAATAATATAATCCGTATTGATGTAACTTTTGGTGTCCGAAACAAACCAGTAATGGCCTTTCTTAAGTTTTTGAAAATCGGGGAGTGTCCTGAAAATAATATCTGAATCATGATAAAAAACAACCTCATTTTCCAATTCTGGAAATGCCTGAAAGTGTTGTTTAATAATATTAGGCCGAATGGAGGAAGGATACTTTTTCCCGATTCTTATATCCGGATAAGCAAATATTTTAATGTCCGGGTTTTTGAATATAATGTCTTCGAAAGACTTTCTTAACCCTCTTTTTTGATCATATCCGATCAGGATATGCATGTTTCCTGGCTCAATACCGCAATTTTTAAAATTAAATATTTGCAATTCAATTTGCCAACTAAAATAAAAATCATCGGGTTGCGCAGAAAGAAAGATCATTTGAAATGGGTTATATCTGTAAACAGGACTTTTAAATAAACCTACGCTACCTGATTGTTAATTAGCCTACATTTCATTTAGTGTCTGGATAAGCTGTAAACTTTGTTGTAATTGTATTTGCAACAGCTTTAGTTTATCAGTAGGTAATGAAACCCAATCGGTTATTTGAACATCATGGTTATTCCCCTTAATGATTGTGACACCATTTATTTCCATCATTAATTCATTTACTTTCACATCTAATTTTTTTGCAAGTCGGAAGAGAAGGTCTGCACTGGGATGGGATTTTCCGTTTTCTAATTTATTATAGGTAGCCTGCTCAACACAAAGAGCGTCTGCAAGATTTTGTTGCGACAACTGTTTTTGCTTACGTAGCTCTTTTACTCTGCTGGTGTTTACAATAAACATAAATCCTAATCATTTTGGTGGGTAAATCATATCTGCTTATACCAAACATAAATATTAAAAATATGTATATGTTATTTTAAAACTACACAAACGTTTGCGTAAAAAAATATTAAGTAATTGCTAATCAGAAGATAGTGGTGGAATCGTTGCCTGTGTGTGGTGGTACTTACTATTTGGAATTATAATATGAGAGGTGAACAATGATTTGGTGGGCGGAGAATATTTATTAGTGGATATTCAATTTTTTAGTATGTCAATTAAGAATAAGTTTATGCAAAACAGGAATACTTATATTGTTTTAGACAATCATAAATGTAATAATTTAGGTTTAGTTAAAACTTTAATTTTAAACCAATGCGAACCTTAAAAAAACTTAGTTTACAGCAATTGAATGTCGAGGCGCACATGATGCGTGAACTTGACCAGAAAGCCATTTTAGGTGGTTTGGGGCCTGCCACTACTACGCTGCCATATTGTTTTATCATGCCGGATATGCCCATGTCAATGACACCTCAGGATGGTAACGAATGCGTGGCAGCTACGCTTGGTTATATATCTTCCTTATATGGAAATTCATCACAGGACGAAAGTTATTTTGTTAATTCATGGGAAAGTCAAAACCCGAATGCGGACGTATATGATAATGGAATGAGCAGTACGTATTCCCAAATGAACAATTTTGTGGGGCAAAGCTTTTCAACCTGTACTTTACAACAAGCGGGTGGGATTCTTGGCGCTCTGAATCAAGGCGATCCTGTTTTTGTTCAAATGAGTAATACAGGCACCAGTCAACAACACGCCGTGACCGTTATTGGTTATGATAGTTCTCCCAATAACCCTAATTTGGCATTGATGGATCCTGCTACCGGCAGCATAACTCATATGTCTTTATCCGACTTTAACAGTAAAGCAAAAAATGCAACCGTTATAACGGGCCCTTGCACTCCATAAGTTAATGAATGTTTAATGAAAAATAGACTTCGATTACTGTTTGTAAACGTATTGTTTCAATTGATATCTGTAACAGGCTTTGGTCAGCAAAACAAGCTTGGAGGTACTTACATTACTGATATATCCGATTTTTCCGGGGGGAGGTCATATTTTACCTCCATTACCTATCAATATAAGAAGGATACATTTTTCTATTGGCATGGGACTGAGTATGGTGAAAAAACAGGTACAGGAGTGTATAAAATTGAAGGGAATAAATTACACTTGGTATTTGAAAATACCAAAGAGCAAAAACCGTCAAAAAGCTTTGTGGCAATAACACCGGTTTTCGGGCATCCCGTACCAGACAATTATGAACTTTCTTTTAACGCCGTTGACAATCAGGGTAAGGAGGAATATGGAAGCTCTATTATCATTAAAACCGCTTCCGGCCTCAATGACACGCTGTCCATAATAAATAATCCTTTGGTTAGAGTTTATAAAAACCGGGATTTTCCAATACTGGTTAAAGGTTTGCTCATATCGCATATGCCCGTGGATTTTGAAATAGATAAACCAGGTTGTTATACTGTCAATATAAATTTTCAACAATTGGGTAATGAGAAAATTTGTAACGGGGAGGTTTGGACATATAACATCATTGAACTAAAGCATGATAAAATGATCTTGCAAGAAATAAAAGGCCCAAATGATACGAAGAATCCTCAAGAATTTATTTTTATTTCTTATAAGAAAGGTTATTGATAATAATATTATGACTTACTGTGCTAGTACTAAAATCTCCCTGTTCTATTAAAGAGTTAAAGCCGCGGTTCTTATAGGTTAATAGCATATAACAGTTTGACTTACAGTAGGTCTATAATATGTTATTTAGGAATAAAATATGAAAAATTGTTATAATTTAATACTCTTCTATATTATTAAATTATAATAGTTTTAAAGAAAAATATTTTCAACTTTAACTCTAAAATAATGAGAACACTAAAAAAGCTGAATCTGCAGCAATTAGAAACAGAAGCACAGGTTGTACGTCAACTGGATCAAAGATCAATTTTAGGCGGTACGGGAGTTATGACTACTCTTCCCCATTGCTATTTTGATAATATGCTCTACTACAGCGGCCAGTACGGTACTAATTACACGTTAACTGGTCTTGAAGCTCAGTTCGATCAGGCATACGGAGCCGGGGCTCATAATAATGTTTCACCTGCGCAGGCAACGGCTTTTACAAGTACTTTATTTAATGCCAGTCATATTGATAATAGCCAAATAGGAAGCATGGTTCAGAGTGGAGTATCTGTATCCACTGACTATCAAACCTCCCCGGGGGTTAGTCATGCAATTACCTTAACTTATTATGATTCCAAGACAGGGAACTACATCGGGATAGACACATCTAATAATAATTCCGCAATAGTTTTATCATCTTCTCAGGTAGGTTACGGAGGATATGCTGAAGCGATATATGGTAAAATTCCAGATTGATAATATTAATGGCAGGCAAAAATTCATTTGCCTGCCATTTACCATCCAACCCAAATGAAAAAAACACTTCTTTGCTTATTGTCATTTTTTTTAGTACATACAATATCTTTCTGTCAAAATATAAAGAATTTTCCTGGCTATGCAGAAAGCCTTAAAATTAATTTCACCCCGCCTAAAAATTTTATCGTGGTGGATTGTGATAACTATTATCGCCCTGGTAATTCAATGTTACTTAATTCCTTTTTTTATGAATTACAATCCACCAGTGACAGCATAATTATCAATTTTACTATACTCGATTTATCACATGTGAACGATTCGCTTAAACAACGTATTTCTCCTTCAAATACTTTTAGTAAAAACCTTGATTTTTTACAATCTACTCAGACAGAAGCAGATGTAAAAGAAAATAAGCTTGAATTTTACGCTGATGCAGAGTCGAAAAAAGTATTTAATGCCGATAATGCTTTGTCTTTTAAGCTCAGAAATAGTAACCCGTATAAAAACAGATATCCATATTGCCAGGTGATTTTATTGCACAAAAAAGATCGGGCAGACATTTGGGTATATTACTGGTATAATTATAGTAGTAAGCCTAAATTGGAAAGCACGATAAGGCAAACTAAGGGTATTTTAAAGTTTGTGGAATAAGATATCATCTATTTAAAGTAGAAGTTTATCGTTTAAATTCAATCGACAGCAAGTTTAATGAAAAAAATAACCTTAATTCTTGTATGCATTTTCACGATTTTTAAAGCCGAGGGGCAGGACTCCTTGTCAAGGGCATTTAATGATCGGTTAGTGAGGGCAAATATGCTATTTAATCGTCCCGATAGTTTTGTCGCTATACCTATTATTCCCAATAAACAGGTACTTTATGAATATGCAGTGAAGCATGTTCATAAAAACGTAGAAGTCAGATATATCGTCAATCCATTAGATAAACAATTGAAATCCTATAATGAATTGGTGAAAAACAAAAAGCCTGGTGATGTATTCATTGATCCCAATACATCCTACTTAGCCTATTTCTACTCCATGTTGAAAAATATATCGAGTAATCCTCCTGCAAACTTTACTACGATCAATGAGGAACAGGCAAAAAATAATTTTCAGGCAGATTGGGCGGCGTTTACTTTTATTAATTTAAATAAAGAATTCGGTCAAAATTATAAGTATTGTTTAGTCGTGGCTTTACATAAAAATAATTTTGGCGATGCTTATTGCATCTATCTTTCGGATGAGAGAAATGGTTTAATTCATTCTGCTTATGCGAATAATTTAAGCTCCTTGAAGTTTAAATAATGAGCGTCATTTATCCCCCTTATAATTAATAATATGCTAAAAGCTTTCCCCAACGAGCGTCAGCTTGATATAATGGATTGTGGACCGGCCTGCTTAAAGATTATAGCTAAGCATTATGGTAAGTTTTACAGTTTGCAATATCTGCGGGACAAATGTGGTATTACCAGAGAGGGGGTATCAATTTTGGACCTTAGCCATGCCGCTGAACAAATTGGTCTGCGCACACTTTCTGTAAAGGCAGACATCGATTTACTGCAACGTGTGCCACTGCCCTGCATCATACATTGGGATGATAGTCATTTTATTGTAGTATACAAAACCACATCAAAAAACATTTTTGTTTCTGACCCGGCAAAAGGGCTTTTAAAATATGCTCATCAACAATTTATCAATGGATGGTATAAAGCAAATGAACAATTGGGCGTAGTGCTTGCCATTGAACCCCAGGCAGATTTTAAACAACGGGAAGCTGGGGAGAGATTAGAAAGAGGAAAAACGCTACAAAATATTCTTGGTTATTTTCTTCCTTACAAAAAAAGCCTAATTACACTTTTTGCGGTTATGCTGTTGGTTACGGTGCTTCAAGGTTTTTTACCTTTTATTTCAAAAGCAGTTATCGACGTTGGCATCCAAACGCATGATGTAAACTTTATCAATTTGGTTTTAATAGCTAATGTGGCCATTGTCGTCAGCGTAATGCTTTGTAATGTTGTCAGAGACTGGATTTTAATGCATATAACCTCAAGATTAAACATTGCTTTGATATCAGATTACCTAATAAAAATAATGAAACTGCCTATTTCATTTTTTGAAACAAAATCGACCGGAGACATTTTGCAGCGGGCCAATGACCATGAACGTATCAGGAGTTTTATCATGAATAACTCCATAAACCTCATTTTTTCTTTGCTTACATTCGGAATTTTCGCTGTTATTTTACTCGTCTATAATGCAGCAATATTTTTTATATTTCTAATTGGGAGTATTTTATATGTCGGCTGGGTCTTTTTATTCCTTAGTATAAGGAAAAAATTGGATTGGGAATACTTTGAATTGAACAGTAAGAATCAAAGCTATTGGGTCGAAACCATAGAAGGCATTCAGGATATAAAAATCAATAATTATGAGAAAAGCAAACGTTGGAAGTGGGAAACTATACAAGCGCGGCTATATAAAGTAAATTCGTCCGTTTTATCAATTAATAATTTACAAACCCAAGGTGCTCAATTTATCGATAATTTAAAAAATCTGCTGATTACTTTTTATTGCGCAAAAGCAGTGATAAATGGGGAGATCACATTTGGAGTGATGATATCCACGCAATTTATTATTGGTATGCTCACTGCTCCTGTTATGCAATTCATTCAGTTTATTATATCTGCACAATTTGCCAAAATAAGTTTCTTAAGGCTAAATGAAATTCATCAATTGAAAGATGAAGATGAAGGGACCGGGGATAATAATATTGATTATCCGGAAGATAAGAGTTTGATTTTAAAAAATGTTTCTTTTCAGTATTCTCCAAATGGATCGATGATATTAAAAAATATTCATTTGAAAATTCCAAGCGGGAAAGTAACCGCCATTGTTGGTGATAGCGGTGGCGGGAAATCTACACTACTTAAACTCTTACTTAGATTATACAAGCCCAGTTACGGAGAAATTATGATGGGTAATATGAATATCAACAATATCAGTCTTAAACAGTGGCGGGATAACTGTGGGGCAGTAATGCAGGATGGGAAAATATTTAATGATACGATCATCAACAATATTGTATTGGGTGACGAAAAAATAAATCACGAAAGATTAAAAAATGCTATTGAGACAGCAAATATTGCGCAAGAAATTGAACAGCTCCCTTTGGGTTATCAGACAAAGATGGGCGAGCAGGGCCGAGGATTGAGTGGAGGACAGAAACAGCGGGTTTTAATAGCAAGAGCATTATACAAAAATCCGGATTATCTATTCTTTGACGAGGCAACAAATGCGCTTGATAGTATCAATGAACAAAAAATAGTGAGTGCTCTTGAAAATATTTTTAAAAATAAAACAGTGATAGTAGTAGCTCACAGGCTCAGTACTATTCGTAAAGCCGATCAGATCATAGTTTTACGGAACGGCATGATTGTAGAATTAGGCGATCACGATACATTATTGAAAAATGAAAACGGACATTATCATCAATTGGTAAAAACCCAAATGGGAGAAAATATGTATGCCTGATACTTTGATAGATAGGACACTAAACAACGAACGTACAGAAGAAGTGACTGCTATTATCGAGCGCATGCCTACTCGATTTGGTTTTTACGTTCTTCTGATTGTTTTAGGTTTAACATGCCTTTTGTTTGCATTTGGCTTTTTGATAAAATATCCTGAAGTACTTTCTGGGCAAGTTACGGTTACAACCCGTCAGGCACCCATACGTTTAACCTCACCCGGTTCCGGGCGCATACAATTATTACATGGCAATGATGGAACAATAAATGCAGACGAATATATCGCGGTATTGCATAATGCGGCAGACACAAAAGATGTGATATTGATAGATAAACTGCTAAAAAAAATAGAAATTCATGCTCCTGATTATAATGTATATCGCCACTTTTTTCCCGAAAATGTCTCATTGGGTGAAATGAGCAGTGTTTATTTTACTTTTTTAAATAACTTATATCAGTACCTTGATTATTACCACGAAAAGCTTTTTGATAAACAAAAAGATATCTTAAAAAAATTTACGGTAAGTCAAAGACAATCCTATAATGAATTATGTGAAGAATATGCGCGGTTGAAAAATAAATATGATCTCGCGCTCAAGTCATATAAAAGAGATTCGATTTTGTTTGGAGAAAAGGTAACCACAATTGCAGAGTTTGAGAAATCCAAAATGTCTTTAATAAACAGCGAACAAGAGTTTAAATCCCTAAATGTTCAATTGTCAAATAATAGATATGGTATTGAGGATGCAGATAATAAAATTCAGCAGCTTGTTATTCAGCGATTCGAAAAGGATAGGCAATTGCAGGTCGATCTATTAAATTCTTATTATGAGATACGGGAAAATATCCGTCAATGGGAACATAAATATGTTTTTATCTCCCCTGTTAATGGAAAAATAGAATTCTTAAATTTTTGGAAAAATGGAGATTACGTACAAACTGGACAAGAAATTTTTTCTGTCATACCCAAAGGGAGCAATATAATAGGACAAATGCTCTTACCTGACCAAGGGGCTGGTAAAGTGCGTGTTGGGCAAGAGGTTATTGTGAAATTGGATGATTATCCATACCAGGAATACGGAGCAATTCATGGGGTTGTGAGGCGTATATCTGCCGTCACAAATAAACAGACTCCTCCGCCAAACAGTCTGCAACAGATGAATACGTATATGGTAACGCTTGAATTTCCTAAGGGGTTGAAAACAAATTATGGTTCAATTTTGAATTTTCACTTTGAAGCAAAGGGAACAGCCGAGATTATAACTCACAAAAAGAAGTTAATTGACCGGTTATTTGGAAACCTTAAATATAATGTAAAATAATGCCATACAGGAATGTTAAGAATACCCGGATTTAGGCGGGCAAAGAGTTTGAATAGCGGTAAAGGGATCTTTTAAAGTAGCGGCTAAGTGAAGTGTGGAGATTGTAGTGAACAATAGAAAATGGATAGAAGGGTTATTTGACAACCTGAAATACGTTGCAAGTAATTAGCATTATTAAGTTTATGTGAGGCGCTTAACCCTGCATGTTATAATAATTAATTTTGACCGTTTTTCTTTGTGCTTTCATACTGAAGCGACTTTTTGAAGCGGTTTTGATGGTGAAATTACTTTTTACAGCAATAAGTAACCTGCTTCTCGCACTCGCATAGGGAAGCTGGCTTAAATTATTTTCAGTGGCTTAATTTGATCATTGAATCGCCAACATGGTCAGAAGAGTGGTGTTGATAGAATTATTTATTATAGCATGATACGACGTTTGTTTTTTATTCTTTGTTGCTTTATCATGAATTTTCATAGTGTAATGGCCCAATTATCGATAGCGGCTTCGGGTTGTTCCTGTGAAAGCCGTCAAAGTAAAAGGGAGTATTGGTTGAATGGGCAAAGAATTTTAATTTGCGGTTATAGTCGATTCGATCCCGTCATCAAGGACTCTCTATTTTCGGAATATGCTATTCGCGATTGTCGCTTTAAACACCCGATAACTTCCTTCGGGGCGACGGACGAAGCCAAAATAATCGGTGATAAAAATCAGATTATTCTGATACACTATGTGCGATTACCAAGCCTGGACACCGCCCTTAATTCGCGTCCAGTGGCTTTGTATGAGGACACCATTTATGCCGATCAGGCGCATTATTATACCAAATCTGATGTAGACCATACGTTTAAAATTAATAATGATAAAAATATAGCCGTTGTCGACAAGGAATATACACGTTATAACACATTGAGCGGTACAGAGCAAAGGCATGGTGCTCAACAGATGATGGGTTTGTTGTTCGAGGTAGCTTTAAGCAAGAATACTATAGCCTCGGAACGGCTCAAATATTTCAAAGGAGATTTTCAGATCATCAGTGCGGTCGATCAGGAAACACTGAACCGATATTTGATCTTATTGTATAAATTATCGAAACCGAAATCTGAGCATGGGATACATGACTGAGCAGAAACAAATCGCTGACCCGATATTAATATTCCCTTAGGCATCATCTCGATCAAGAATTTTTGCAAAACCGCCTATTTCAATCAATTCATCAACAAAACGGTGCGGATTTTGCACCGTTATCCACCCAAAAGCCTCTCATGAAAATGGGAGGCTTTTTTTGTTGGCGCCGTGATAACACCCACCAAAGGCAAAAATATGTTTATTCGATATTATTCTCTTATTAAAGCTTAAAAGTAGGTTTACATGGTTTACACTTTTTATGGTTTTAATTTATATATTTAATTGATAATCAAGTTATTAATAATTATTTATGTCATTTTTTGGGTTTACACTGTAAACCATGTTTGGGGCACCTGGGTTTGCTTCTAACTCAACTTTATCAATGCCCTATAGGGTAAATCGTAATAGTCATAGTTCTGAGAGGCGTGGGTTCGGGTCCGCCCTTTACCCGTAAAGCCTCTTATGAAAATAAGAGGCTTTTTTATTCCTCTAAAAAAACACCTGCGAAAACTTACATTTGCTGGTATATATTATTTAATGATGAAGAAACTAGGATTTTTATCATTCGGGCATTGGTCTGATCATCCCAGCTATCAAACCCGTAACGCTGGTGATACCCTTCTGCAATCTATTGATCTGGCCGTTGCCGCAGAGGGAATTGGGTTGGACGGTGCCTATTTTAGGATTCATCATTTTGCGCGTCAGTTGGCCTCGCCATTTCCTTTGCTTTCGGCCATTGGCGCCAAAACCAGCAAGATCGAGATCGGAACTGGAGTAATTGATATGCGTTATGAAAACCCATTATATATGGTAGAGGATGCCGGCGCTGCTGACCTGATCTCCGGTGGGCGTTTACAATTAGGCATCAGCAGGGGTTCGCCGGAGCAGGTCATCGAAGGGTGGCGCTATTTCGGTTATGAACCTGGTGAAGGAGAAACCGATGCGGATATGGGACGACAAAAAGCCCTGGAATTTTTGGATAAATTAAAAGGCACCGGATTTGCCCAACCTAACCCTTATCCCATGTTCCCAAATCCCCCGGGCTTATTACGCCTGGAGCCGCATTCGGAAGGATTGCTGGAACGAATCTGGTGGGGGGCTGCTTCTAATGCAACCGCGGTTTGGGCTGCTGAGAATGGTATGAACCTACAAAGTTCAACCCTGAAGTTTGACGAAAGCGGCAAACCTTTCCATATACAGCAAGCAGAACAGATCAGGTTATATAAAGAAGCCTGGAAAAAAGCAGGGCACCAACGCGAACCAAGGGTTTCGGTAAGCCGTTCCATTTTTGCACTGATAACAGAGCAGGACAAATATTACTTTGGACAGCAAGGAAAAGGCGCTGATAGTTTTGGCTACATTGAAGCTGATAAACGGGCGGTTTTCGGAAGGAGCTACGCCGCCGAACCTGAGCAACTCATCAAAGAATTGACCCAAGATGAAGCGATACAGGAAGCGGATACTGTTCTCCTAACCATACCGAACACTTTGGGCGTAGATTACAATATTCATATACTATCAGCTATTTTGGAGCATGTTGCCCCAGCACTTGGTTGGCGATAAATAAGTCTATCAATAATAATTGCGACAAATAACCTCAGTGCTATCAGCTCTAAATTTTTGAAAAATCGCCAGTTTCAATCAATTCGTCCACAAAATAGTTTGGACTTTGCACCGTCACTGACCCGAAAGCCTCTCATGAAAATGGGAGGCTTTTTGGGTGTATAATGGTGCGGTGATAACACCGACCATAAACTGAATGAAAAGGCGGGCCTTTTTGATCATAATTAAGTGCTTAAAAAGCCTATATTTAAGCCTACTAAACACTTATCATGTTAAATAATAAAATTGTCGCGTGCCTGGCACTTATCTTAACGTTGCTATTTGCTGCATGTAAGAAAAATGACTTTAAAGATCTATTAGCTAAGATCACTCCAAAAGACACTACAAAAACAGTTCCTAGGGATACAATTCCTAAAGATACAATCCCCAAATATACCGCGAATGTTTATGTAGGCGGCAGAGTTTTCGATTCATTGGCTAATGCATACCAGGCTGTATACTGGAAAAATCAGGTTCCGGTAGTTCTTACACACATAAAAAAAACAGCCTCAGTAAACGCTATTACTGTTCAAGGGAACGATGTTTATGCTGCAGGCTATGTACAGGACGAAAATGCTAACTACATTGCAGCCTACTGGAAAAATGGGGTACAGGTAAATTTAACGGACAATACTACAAGCGCTTCAACATCAGCTATTGTTGTACAGGGAAACGATGTTTATGTGACCGGATTTGTTGAGTTTAGCGCTGTTTACTGGAAAAATGGGCAAAGGTTCGTCCTCCCGGGTGTTAATGGGGGAGGCGGGTCGACAGAAGGCATAGTGATACAGGGATCCGACATTTACATTTCAGGGAATACCGGGGGGAAACCCACTTTTTGGAAAAATTTTGTACCCGCAGCACTCCCCAACAGCCAACCTGGCTATGCGGGCAATATTGCGGTGCAAAACGGTGATGTATACGTAGCGGCCTCCTACCCAAAGTTGAACAAAGGTTATGTTACTTATTGGAAAAACAGCATACCTGTTACGTTAGGTGACGGGACGATAGCCATATTAGCCACCAAACTGGCAGTAAGCGGCCCGGATGTATACGTAGCTTGTTTCACAGAAAAAGGTGGAGGCTATTTTAAAAATGATAAATTAAACTTCCTTTCCGGATCGGCTGCAGATGTATACGGGATTGCTGTAATTAATAATGATGTATATATCGCCGGGCAATCTACTTATCAAAAGAAGTCGGTGCCAACGGTGTGGAAAAACAGCATACCGATATATCTTTCAGCCCCGATTGGAAAAAGTGGCTATTTGTCATGCATTGCAGTTACACCGTTATAGGCGCCCCCCGCTACCGCAAGCGTCCCGCTCGTGGTTCTCATGCCAAGTAACTGAAAAACCTTGCACATTTACCACAAGCGGGACGCTTGCGGTAGCGACAGCCGTAATACGGATTTTAAAAAGCCTCCATTTTATATTAACTTAGATGTAGCTATTAGTTATATATGCGCTATACAGAATTCTGTCCGAATAGCTTTTTAAAAGATTACGTACAATGTTACTTTGTATGTGAAACGGATGCTGCTGTATTTACCCAGGATAAAGTTTTTGCGACGGGATTCATCGAGATTATGTTTAATTTGGGGGCGGACGGGCCTCAACAACTCATCAATGGCGATCTGATAACCCAGCCCGATGTACAGTTATGGGGCCAAACCATCCAGCCTTTCACTTTTACTTCCTTTGGAAAACATGCCATGCTTGGCATCCGATTTTTTACCCATACAGCAGCTTGTTTTTTCAATGAACGGATAGAAGAGTTTAATGACCAGGTAATTGATTTTAAAGATATAGGTGGTAAAGAAATCGCTTTATTACATTCGAAATTGTGGGAGGCTAAATCTATAGATCGAAGAATTGAATTAATAGAAGAGTTTTTACTGCGAAGGCTTTCCCTTTTCCTGAATAAATTTACCCGCTTAGCAATGGTAAACAGTATTATGCATGATTTATGCAAAGATGACTTTTTTGAAAATATTAACTCAGTCGCGTCCCGATACGGCGTTTCATCCCGCTACCTGCAGAAAATATTTTTAAATTATTCCGGTCTCAGCCCAAATTTGTTTACTAAGATAGCCCGGTTTCAAAAAAGTATCCATCTTGTTATGGACAAAAATTCATCACTTACTACAATCGCGCATCAATGCGGCTATTTCGATCAGTCGCATTTTATAAAGGACTTTAAGTTTTTTACCGGCTCAACACCCTCGCAGTTTTCTCCGGAAAGCTCAACCGATCTTTTGGTAACCCTCCATAATTGATTGTTCCGTTTTTTACAATTTATACTCTTTTTCAGAAGGTAATTTTGCTTTCATTATTTATTCAATTAATTAAAGGATCATGAAACAAAACAACCTGGTATTAGCCATTGTAGGTATAACTCTTTTTTCTGTTTATAACAATTGCCGGGCCCAGATCACCACAAGCCCGGATTTAGTTGCAGTTAAAAAGGCGATTGAAAGCACCAATACCCTTTATTTTAACCTGTTCGAAAAAAACGACGGGTCTATTGTCAACCTTTATACCGAAGACGCATCCCTGTTAGCCCCAAACACGCCTCCCATATCTGGCAGAAAAGCGCTAAAAAAAGATTTTGAAGATACGTTTGCAGCAGGAAAAGTTAAAGGTGTGAAGTTCCAAACCAGTAATGTTTACGGGGATAGTAAGGAATACGTAACCGAGGAAGGTACCTGGCAGGTTTTTGACCTGAAGGGAAAACTTCTGGACGATGGTAAATACTTGAAATTATGGAGACGAACAAAGGCTGGCTGGAAAATATTCAGAGATTTATTTAACAGCAATCACAAGCTGCAGTAACGATGAAATCAATAGCTGAATAATTTCAGGTCGGTTAGCGATAAAAAGGATAAAATCATATGATTTTATCCTTTTTTTATTTCTGTGGCCGGGAAGATAATCTCTCAAACGCCTTTCATGATCTATCAAATGGGCTATTCAACCGATGATTTGTTTTATAAAGCCATAAACCGGGCTGATTTGGCAACCGAACGATAGTTTTACCCAGTTTGTCGATATGTTTTTTCATCTGGTCTATCGCGTTTTACAGGTTGCTTTATTGACCGTTACTTTGAGTATCAAATCAATAGATAACAAAAAAAATTAAATATTTAAGATCATGAAAAAGTTAATCCAACTAACAGCATTATTTTTAGTACTAAGCACCGGTTTATTCGCTGCCACTGCTAAAGGAAAAGACGACGAAAAAGCGACAAGCAATACTGTCACCATTCAAGGCAAAACCAACTTCGGTATCGAGGTTAAACTAAATAAGAACGCCGCTGCCAAAACATTAGTTCTTATTAATGACAGCGACGATAATGTCTTATATAAAGGCAAGATTACTTCAGTTGCTGGAAACAGAAAAGTATTTCGGATTGGAGCACTTGAAGATGGAAATTATACCATAACCGCGTTAACCGGTTTAGAAATTGTTAAAAAGCAAATTCATGTTTACGTTGAAGATGGTAAGAAAACATACCTGATGATGCAATAAAGTAGCATCCCGGAAACGTCCTTGCTCCGGTATGTGTGAGATCATCCCGGGGCAGATTTTTAGTTGATGTCATTATTTGAATAATGATTTGCGTTCCGGAGTGAGAACCGGAGCGCATTTTTTAATTACAGGCTACATATCGTTATATTTAAACCTAAATCAAAAAGATGCCCAAAAGCAGCGTAAGAAAATTTTTACTCTC
>Ga0207671_10000969_pt1 | contig 35541 bp, 26 predicted proteins | sample KBSC24metaG_FD_184352 | JGI IMG/M metagenome (GOLD analysis project Ga0207671, IMG submission 184352) | Corn rhizosphere microbial communities from Kellogg Biological Station, Michigan, USA - KBS C2-4 metaG (SPAdes) (version 2) | ecosystem: Host-associated > Plants > Roots > Rhizosphere > Soil...
TAGCTTCCTGCCGGCGTCACCCCAGCATATGACATCTTATGGAGGCGTCGGTATCGAGAATGTCCGCAGGCGGCTGGCCTTATATTATCCGGGTAAGTTCGATCTGCAGATCAATACGGGCGGCGATATTTATTCGGTGGACCTGAAAATTCAACTAGTATGATCAACTGCCTGATCGCTGATGACGAGGTGATAGCACAGCAGATATTGGAACGATATATCTTACAAACGGATGGGCTGACCCTGGTAGCGAAATGTCGCAATGCCATGGAGGCGTTTGCCAAACTTCAACAGCATACCATAGACCTGATCTTTCTGGACATAGAGATGCCGCTGGTGAATGGGATCACTTTTTTGAAGACGCTGGAGAGGCCGCCATCCGTGATCTTTACCACGGCCTATTCGGAATATGCGTTGCAGGGTTATGAGCTGAATGTAGTCGACTATTTGTTGAAACCTTTTTCGTATGAACGGTTTGTCCAGGGTGTGGAGAAGGTGAAGGCTCTTCGGGCAGTGTCTGCGTCCATGCCCGCGGAGTCTGTACCTGCCGGGGATGAACACCTGGTGGTGAAAGAGAAGGAGGGGCTATTAAAGATCTCTTTTGCAGACATCATATACATCGAAGGGTCGGGGGATTATATGAAGATCGTTACTGCGGGGCGAAACTACCTGGTGCATCTGACGATGAAGCGCCTGGAGGAGTTGTTGCCGGCAGCCCTGTTCATCCGGACGCATAAATCCTATATTGTCGCGGTGCGAAAAATAAAGATCGTGAAGCCGGCGGAGTTGGTATTAGCGGATATGCGGACCATTCCTGTGAGCGGGTTGTACAAAGAAGAAGTGATCCGCAGGTGGGGTGGGGAAAGATAAAAAAATGGGTCACTACGGCCATAGTGACCCGATGGTTGAATGATACGAAAGTGCTCGTTAAACAAGTTACTGGATTTTCGCAACGAGGCGAATTGAACGAAGGGGTGAGGGGTTTCCGGTAAAAAAATTACCACATTAAATATATTTTTTTATTGGCGTGTATAAAATAGACCCCGGGGTCCGATTTATAGTGGTGAGGGGGCTGGATCATTGGTGGGGCCGGGGGTAGCGGGCTTAGTCTGGAAGGGAAGATCATAAAGGGGGTTATGGGTTGATGCCTAGACGCATTTGGATGAGGTGTTTGGAGAAGCCGGCTTTTTCGTAGGCGGTGATAGCGGACTGGTTATCGTAGTAGACGTCCAGACGGAGTTCGGTGATGCCTTTGCTGACGGCCCATTGTTTAAGGGTGGCGATGATGTGTTGGTTGATACCTTTGCCGCGCAGTTGGGGGACGACATACATGAAACCGAGATAGGCGTGGTGGGTGTGTTTGAGATAGTGCCGGCCTTTTTCGATGCGGGCATATCCCGAGCCGACGGGCTCGCCGTCGAGTTCGGCAATGACGATCTCAATCTCCGGGGCGGTGATCATATAGTTAATGTCATAGTAATGGATGGGGCCTGGTTGTATGGTGGGGTCCATGGGGCGTTCGGTTGTGATGACGCCTTGTTCGAAGCGGAGCAGTGTGTCGAGGTCGGCGCTGGTTGCGGGTCTGACGGTGATGTGCGGCATGGGTAAAGATAAGGCCATTCGCGGATCTGGCAAAGGGCGGGGCGTGATGCGCGTGGGCGCGCGCGTGGCGGCGGGCGGCGCAAGTGGGGACGGCGGTGGGGGCGTGGCGCGGGGTTTGCAGGGCAAAAGCAGTAACTTTAGAGATATGGCAGACAGATACAATGACAGGATCCGGCAGGTGTTGCTGCTTGCTGTGGTCATCGGACTGGCGTTTTTACTATTTAAAGAGTTGTATGCTTTTTTTCCGGGGTTTCTTGGTGCTATTACCTGGTATATCCTGTGCAGGAGTGCTTATACCTTTTTGACGGAAAAAAGACATTGGAACAGGGCGGCGACGGCATCGTTGTTTTTGCTGGGGTTTGTCGTCTGCGCGGGGGTGCCGATCTATCTGGCCATCCGGCTAATGACGACCAAGCTCAATTCTCTTTTTTCGGATACGGAGGAGGTGATGCAGGTGTTACGTACGTTTTCGCGGCAGGTGAAGGGTTGGACGGGTGAGGAGATACTCACCGATGCCAATATCAGCCAGCTGCAGAAGGCGGTGACCGGCTTTATACCGACCTTATTGAACAGCACGGCTTCCATGCTGGGCAATCTCATCATGTTGCTTTTTCTTTCCTTTTTTATGTTTACGAGCAACCGGTCGATGGAGAAGGGATTGACTCAATTCATTCCACTGCGTGGGGACAATATCGACATATTGGCCAAGGAGACGCGGAGCCTGGTCAGGGCCAATGCCATCGGGATACCGTTGATCTCGCTGATACAGGGATGTGTTGCGCTGCTGGGTTATCTGTTGTTTGGGGTAAGGGATTATGTGTTATGGGGTTTTCTTACGGGCATGTTCGCTTTTTTTCCGGTGGTGGGGACAATGGTGGTATGGGTGCCGGTGGTGGTGTATCTTTTTGCCTCGGGGCATACCGGGCCCGCCATCGGCCTAGGTATTTATAGCCTGGTGGTGACCGGGAATATCGATACAGTGGCGCGTATAACCATCCTTAGGCGGCTTGGCGACGTGCATCCATTGATCACGGTGCTGGGGGTAATCGTGGGGCTGAGGCTGTTTGGTTTTTGGGGATTTATATTTGGTCCGCTGCTGGTGAGCTATTTCCTGTTATTATATAAGATATATAGTACAGAATTTGGGCCGCTGCAGCGGCAAAGCTCTACCCCGGCAGATGGGCCGGTGTGACGCTACGCGAACTTAAACGATTGTAACAAACATAAGAGGCCATCAGTATGGCAAGGACGACCAGCGGGAACCAGGTGTTTCCGTTGCCGAGTCCGTCTACTGCGGCATGAGAGATAGAGGCGAACAGGAAATCGAATGTGAATCCGGCATAGGCCCATTCTTTCAAACTACGCGGCACCTGGGGCAGGATGAGCAGGATAGCGCCCACTACTTTAAAGCCTGTAAATGCTACGCGGAAGTAATCGGGATAACCCAGGTGGCTGACGCCTTGTTTAGCCAATTCGCTGTTGAATGTGAGGGCTGGAACGAGGCCTTCGAACAGGACTATAAGTATTGTGCAGGTCCAGTAGATGATCTTTGTGCTTTTCATGGTGTTTGTTTTTTATTGGTTGCTTAATTTTTTGAGTAGTTTAACATCCAGAGTATCCCGTATTTATCGGTGAGCTCGCCATAGGTGGCTCCCCAGAAGCTTTGGTGGAGGGGCGTTACGACCTGACCGCCGACGGATAGTTTATCAAAGACCGTGTTGACCTCTTCATCGCTGGTGCAGTTGAGACAGAGGGCTACTGAATTTCCTGGTTTGAGGCGGGCGCCCATCATATCGGAGCCCATGACGATGACCGTGCCATTTTTTGTCAGGGCGCCATGCAGGATATTGGGGCCGGCTTCGGAGGGCATTTGGGCTGCCATCGGCGACTCGGCGACTTTTTGCATAGAAAGTTCTCCGCCAAGACATTCCTGATAAAAGGTGAGGGCTTCGCGGCATTTGCCGCTGAATTGTAAATATGCGATTAGCTGTGACATTTGTTATTGATTTATTGTGGTGAGATGGTTTTGAAGGCGTACCATGCAGCGTACGTCTTTTTCGTTGTAATACATTTCGACGGCTGCGCCCTGCTGATCGATGCGTGGGTCGGAGCACAGCTCCCGAAAGGCTTTGCCAAAGGCAGGCATATCGGACATATAGTCGTGGATAAGGATACTGATGTATTGCCCCTTTTTTACGATGTAGGTCTCGCCGCCCAATTGCTCCGTTTCACCGGGATAGGTTTCTTCTACTCCTGCCTTATATACCAGGCTGCCTTTGCCATCGGGCCAGGAGATACCGAAAATATTCCGCCGCTGGGTGGTGGGAAGGAGAGAATGTAATTTCTGATGGGCAGCAGCGACTCCGTCAGGGAAAGAGGAGGCGGGGATACAGATGAGCTTGATGTCGTGATCTAAAGTATATGGTTCCATAGTGGTTTGTTTTGTTTTAGCAAAGCTAATTTGCCTTTTCGGTATCGGTGGGGCGGTAATCCGTCAATGTAAGGGGTTGTTTACGACACCAAATGGGATTATCTTTATAGCAATAAAAAGCTAGCACTATGAAAAATATCGCCATACTCGTTCCCGAGACTGCCGTTATAGAGGCGGTCGCAGACCCTCGTTATATCTTTACGGCAGTCAATGAATTTTTAAAGAGTGCAGGCCGGCAACCCTTGTTCAGCGTTCAGTTGGTAGGGCTTACGCCGGAAGTGAAGGTGACGGATGGCATTTTTTCCATTCATGTCGATGCGGTGTTGAAAAATGCGCGCAAGCCTGATCTTATCATCATTCCTGCCGTCAGCGGTAATATGGAACAGGCAGTCAGGCTGAACAAGGATTTCCTGCCCTGGATAGTCAGGCATTATAAAGAAGGGACCGAAGTGGCGAGTCTTTGTCTGGGCGCGTTTATCCTGGCGGGGTCGGGTTTACTGGATGGAAAATCCTGTTCTACGCACTGGTTATTTGCCAACGAGTTCAGGGGCATGTATCCCGAGGTGGAATTGATCGACGATAAGATCGTTACGGAGCAAAATGGATTATATACCAGTGGAGGAGCCAATTCCTACTGGAACCTGTTGTTGTATCTCGTCGAAAAATACACTGGTCGTGAAATGGCTATCCTGGCCTCCAAGTTCTTTGTGTTGGATATCGATCGCAACAGTCAATCGCCCTTTAGCATCTTCAAGGGGCAAAAAGTGCATAACGATCCCGACATTGTCAAAGTACAGGAATTCATCGAAACGAATTATCAGGATAAAATAACCGTCGACGAACTGTGTGAAAAGTTTGGCATCGCGCGGCGCACGTTCGAACGCCGGTTTAAAAAAGCAACCAACAATACGGTGCTCGAGTATTGGCAGCGTGTTAAGATAGAAGCGGCCAAACGGCAGCTGGAGCTAAGCCGAAAGACGGTGGGCGAGGTCATGTATGAAGTTGGATACAGTGATACCAAGGCTTTCCGCGATATCTTCAAAAAGGTCACCTCTATGTCCCCCGTGGATTATCGCAATAAATATAATAAGGAGGCATTCAACTAATTTTTTATGTTATCTGATAGGGATCCCCGACAGGAGGGGCGGGATTGAGGGGACGGTCGTCGAGTTCCCGCAGGGAGTTTTCGAGGTTCCGGCACATCGTGTCGAGGGCGAGGTCATTGGGTGAAAGACCGAAGGGGTCTTCGAGTTCGTCGGCGATGGCTTCGATGGCGACATAGGTGTAGGCAATAAACACAACGATGACGGGCATCATCCAGCCCAGACTTTCCACGAGACCCAGGGGCATGAATAAACAGTAGATATAAATGGTGTGGTGCAGCAGTACATTATAAGCATAGGGGAGCGGAGTACTTGCGATGCGTTCGCAGCCGCCGATGATATCGGAGAGTTGGTTGAGCAACTGGTCGAAAGATTGTTGTTGAATGGAATCGATGTTGCCGGCCGTCTTTTTGGCTTGCACCCAGTATCCCATTGTTTTCAGCAGATAGACAGGTTTCCAGCGAATGGTTTTTAAACGAGCGGCCATTTCAGCCGTTAAGAGACGGTCGATATCCGGACCGGGGTCGGATAGTCTTAGTTGGTGTTTGAGGGTATAGGCCGTTGCGATGAGGCAGTTGATAAAGGGTGTGGCATAGCTGGGCTGATCGACGAGAGTATGCGCCTGGCGGGCCAGGGACCGGGAGGTATTGAGCAGGCTGCCCCAGAGTTTGCGGCCTTCCCAGAACCGGTCGTAGCTGGCGTTGTTGCGGAAGCCCAGGAACAGGGCCAGGGCAATGCCGAAGAGGGTAAAGGGGGCCGGGTTGATGTGCAGGTTCCAGGCATAGAGGGTATCCCGCCAATAGACGATCGCAATCGAGAGGAGCAACAACAGGATGAGCCGGGGCAATAGTCTTGGTAAGACAGAGCCCCGCCAGGAGAAGAGCATTATGAACCAATGCTGGTTTTTTCGGATGATCATAGAGTTAAAGTTACGAATTATATCGGGCGTTAGAACGGGGTGGGCGTACCGCCGGGTCTGGGTATTGCGCAGCGTCTCCGGGGTCATGGCCGGGTCAATGGCCATTCGCCATTTGAACAGACTTGAACGGGTTTGAAACGGCGTGTGCAGGAGGTTTTGGGAATTTGCCGGAAAGCAAATTATATGAAAAAAATCTTCTTTTTAGGTGCGGGGGTTTTGTTTTCCTTCATGGGCCGGGCGCAGGTGGTGCCGTTGCGGGCGGCGAACTGGGATTTCATGCCGGGGGCGGTGGAGTTTGGGGGCGGGCCGGCGGGAGTGGGCGCTGACGGGGGGCAGATGAAGATCGTCGGGCCGGGGTATGTGGTATTGAAGAATGTTGATTTTGCCGATGGGACGATCGAGTTTGATGATCAGCCAATGAATGAGAATTTTAACAGTTTCTTTTTTCATTTCCAGGACAGTCTCGAGAATGAGATCTTTTATTTTCGTACGGCCAGGGGAGTTGGGCATCCGAATGCCAGGGAGGGGGTTCAGTATGCCCCTATGGTCAAGGGTGTTAACTGCTGGAATGTGATGGATCATTATCAGGGGTTTGCGACATTCGGGAACAAGGCGCCCAATCATGTCAAACTGGTCATCTCCGGGAAACAGATGCGGGTGTATGTCAACAGTCAACGGCAGCCGACGTTGGAAATTCCGCGGCTGGAGGGGAATACGACACATGGTACACTGGCTTTTAGGGGAGAAGCCATCATTTCTCACCTGGTGCTGCGGCGAGGGCAGGTGGAGGGTTTGGAGTCACGGGAAGGTCCGGATCCGACCAGCAATGATTCGCGGTATATCCGGCATTGGCAGGTGACGAAGGCCGATACCATTCCCGCGCCGATGGATTTTACGATGGCGTTGTACCCGGGGAAAGAGACGGTGTGGTCGCCGTTGGATGCGGAGCGTCGGGGGTTCGTCAATCTTACTCGATTGTATGGGGGTGGGTATCCGCGGCATCATATCGCCTTTTTAAAGACGACCATTCATGCTGACAGTGCAAGACAGGTGACGATGCGGCTGGGTTTTTTGGATGAGGTGTGGGTGTTCCTGAATGGGGAGTGGGCGTATGTCGATAAGAATTTGTTTCAAAGCCCTATTGCAAAGGTGCCGAAAGGGCGGATGTCGTTAGAGAATGCTATGCTCAGGCTGCCGTTGAAGCGGGGGGATAATGAGTTGGTGATAGGGGTGGGGAATAATTTTTTTGGGTGGGGGATTATGGCGCGGCTGGATGATATAGAGGGGATAACGTTGGAATGATTTGCTAAACGAAGATTTTGATATATTTACCCTCGTATCAAAATATTGCAATATGAAAAAGATAGTGTTTGCGGCGGTATTAGCTGTATTATTCTTTGTTGGTAGTGCGTTGCGGCCGGCGCCGGCGAATGACGGTTGGATATCGTTGTTTGACGGGAAGTCGCTCAGCGGCTGGAAAGTGGGGGACAATGCGGCGACCTTTTCGGTGGAAGACGGTGCTATTGTTGCGCATGGTGAGACGGCGCATCTCTTTTATGATGGCGACGTGAAGAATCATAATTTTAAAGATTTTGAGTTTAAGGCGGATGTTATGACCGAACCGGGCTCGAATTCCGGTATCTATATTCATACGCAGTATCAGGAAAAGGGGTGGCCGTCCAAGGGGTATGAAGTGCAGGTGAACAATTCGCATACGGACTGGCGCAGGACGGGGAGTTTGTATGCTATCGAGGACGTGAAAGAAGTATATGTGAAAGACAATGTATGGTTTACCGAAGAGGTGAGTGTGAAGGGGAAGAGGATCGTGATAAAGATAAATGGGAAGACTGTCGTGGACTATACTGAACCCGAGAATGTGAAGCGGCCCAAGGATATGGAAGGGCGGGTTTTATCCAGCGGGACTTTTGCGTTGCAGGGGCATGATCCCAAGAGCAAGGTGCATTTTAAGAATATTATGGTGAGGCCGCTTTAGTTGAGCGGCGACAGGTAGATAAGTTGGTTGTTGAATTCCTTTTCCAGCTGCTGAGCTTTGGGGATGAGAACTTCTTCTTCTATATGGGCGTGGACGCACAAGTCCTGTTCGAAGACCTGCAATTGCATCAGTAAGATGCGATATAGGGATTCGTTGTCTTGTGGGGGGGCATACAAGCGGATGGTTTGACGGATATTTTTTAGTTCGTCTTCTGTGTCGTGGTGATCGTTGAGGAAGCGATCGATGGAATAATCGCGGCGGGCTATCAGGAAGCGGGAGAAGTCTGCGGGGGTATGGCCGGCTTCGCGCAATTGTTCGATATATGGGAGGAGGTATGTTTCTTCTGCCTGGATGTGTTCAGAGAGGTCTTGTACATAAAGGCGGAAGAAGTTTTGCAGGGCGATCAATATAGGATGTTGAGATCCGTAGTGACCTGAGAGAAGGAGGATGCTCTGTTCGATCTCGGGGAGTTTTTTTTCCAGATAATAGATATGCGTTCGCTGGATGTAATCCACGATCAATTCGAGAGAGAAAGGATCGAATTCGCGCGCGTTGAATAATTTCTCTTCAAACACACGGAGCAGGGTCGCTATAAATTCGGTCTGTTCTCCAGACGAAGGCGGCTGTGTAGCATATCGCAGCATCACCTGGGGATAGAAATCGCTGTTTTCGGGCATAGCCTTCCTACGTTTAAACTGAGACCCCAAATTTAAGGGGAAAATCCCAAAAATGGAAGGGAAATCGCGGTGAGGCCCGGGAGCGGAGGGTCGGGATGGCCGAGACGGGTGGATTGGCGGTGGCGGGGTACGGGGGGCTGGGGTCCGGGGATGATTGGGGGGCGGTGTGCGGTGGTGTGGGCCACTGGTATAGAGTTCGGTGGGCCGCGGTGGGTCGGTGGTATGGAGCTGCGGTGGCGGGTGGTATGGGGTGGCGATGGTCGGCGGGGAATGGGGCATGGGAGACTGCGCATGTGCCATGACGGTATAATGGGTGTTGGCGCCGATGGAAAACCCGAAGTATGATCTGGGGTAGATAGGTCTTACCGCTGGTAAAATAGTGACCAATGAATTTCGGATTAATTTATTAAATTTCCGTATGACACTGCTTATCACCCTGCTGTTAGCCCCTATTTTATCGGTGAACTATGCGAATACGCCGCATGTTCCTGCTGATTCCACTGGAAAAGACACCATTAAATTTGAAAAATTCGCGAATCTGCCGTTGAAGCCTCAGCGCAGTATCCGGTTTACCACCACCGAAGGCACCTGGACCTCGCTGGATGTAAGCCCCGATGGCAAGACAATCGTCTTCGACATGATGGGGGATCTGTATACCCTACCTATCGGTGGCGGGGCGGCTACGCCCCTGACCAGGGGCATAGCGTTCGATTCGCATCCCCGTTATAGTCCTGATGGGAAAAAAATATTATTTTCTTCCGACCGTAGTGGAGCGGAGAATCTTTGGTGGATCGATCTGGAGAAAAAAGATACGTTCCAGGTGACCAAAGAGCGGGACCAGAACTTCCCTAGTGCCGCCTGGACGCCGGACGGCGACTATATTGTATACTCCAAGGGGAAAATGCTCGTGCAATTATATATGGTGCATAAAAATGGCGGTGGCGGTACACAATTGATCAGCACACCGGCTAATTTAAAGACCATCGATCCGGCGGTCAGTGCAGATGGCCGGTATATCTATTTCTCGCGGCGTATTGGCGCCTGGAGTTATAATGCGGATCTACCGCAGTATGAGGTGGGCCGTTATGACCGGGAGAACAGCAAGATCACGACAGTTACGTCGCGTTACGGATCAGGTTTCACGCCTGTTCTCTCCAAAGATGGCAAGTGGATGGTGTATGGAAGCCGGTATGAGGACAAGACGGGGTTAGTGATACGGGACCTGGCTACCGGCGACGAGAGGTGGCTGGCTTATCCGGTGCAGCGGGATGACCAGGAGTCCATTGCGACCATGGGGGTATTGCCGGGTATGGCTTTTACGCCGGACAGCAAATTTCTTGTGGCGGCGTATGGGGGTAAGATCCACCGGATAGCGGTAGAGGGCGGGACGCAGGGCGCTGGGGCAGCGGGGGCTCCGCAGGAGATATCGTTTACGGTGGATCTGCAGTTAGAACTGGGGCCGAGGCTGGAATTCAAATACCCGATATCCGACACGGCAGCGGGATTGGCTACTCAGATACGTGATGCTGTCCCATCGCCTGACGGAAAAAAGCTGGCTTTTACGGTGCTGGACAGACTGTATGTCATGGATTATCCCAAGGGGGCGCCGAAGCGGTTGACGAGCAATAACTTTACGGAGGCGCAGCCTGCCTGGAGCCGGGATGGGAAATCCATTGTGTTCGTGACCTGGGCGACCCAGGGCGGTCAATTGTTGAAAGTGTCTGCGGCGGGGGGGCCTGTGCAGCAGCTGAGCAAGCTGCCGGCCTTGTATCAGAACCCGGTGTTCGACAATAGCGGTAACCGCATCGTGTTCTTACGAACGCGTGCGCAGCAGTACAGGAATGCGATAGAGTCGGGTTATGAAGATGCAGAGGACGAGCTTTGCTGGATGCCGGCTGCGGGCGGCGATGTTACATTGATAGAAAAGGCCAATGGCCGGAGCAATCCGCATTTTGTGCAGGGGGATGAACGTATCTATCTGAACAATGGGAATGGCGATCTGCTGTCCATCAAATGGGATGGTACCGACGAGAAAACGATCGCGCATGTTACCGGGATCACCACCTATGGCATTAGTATTTATAAGAATGGCCGGCCTTCCGGGGAGCATGGCCGTCTTTCCGGGGAGAATGACATGCTCAATGAGGCTGCGGCGCAAGCCACAGAGGTGAGCCAGCCTTCGACGGCGGCGGTAATAACGTTGTCGCCTACCGGCAAAAGGGCATTCGCCCAGGTGAATAACGAAATATATGTGGCTACGATACCGCAGACGGGCAAGCTGGTGACTATATCCTTGGCTGATGCGGGTGCCGCTCAATTCCCTGCCCGCAAGCTGACCGATCTGGGTGGTGAATTTCCTTTCTGGGAGTCGAACGGGAAAAGAGTGCATTGGAGTCTGGGCAATGCTCATTTCGTATACGATGTAGACGCGGCGGAGGCTTATGATGACAGCGTCAAGCTGGCCAGGAAGGCGGAGGCTAAGCGGCTGGCTGACTCACTGGCTGCGGTGAAACCAGGGACGCCGGCGGATTCGTTAAAAGCAAAGGCGGATAGTGCGGCTAAAAAAGGCGGACCAAAGAAAGAGCCTGTCTTCCAGGCTGCTGAAGAGACGATAAAAGTTTATTACCAGCGCGACATGCCAAAAGGGAAGGTGTTATTCAAGGGGGCGCGTATCATCACCATGGAAGGCGACCAGGTGATCGAGAAGGGGGATATTCTTGTCGAGAACAACCGGATCAAGGCCATTGGCGCGTCGGGTACGCTGTCTCCGTCTGCGGACGCAAAAGTGATCGATGTGGCGGGTAAAACGATCGTGCCGGGTTTTGTAGACACCCACGCGCATATGTGGCCGCAATGGGGGGTGCATAAGAACCAGGTGTGGAAATATGCGATCAACCTGGCGTATGGCGTTACCACTACCCGTGATCCGCAGACGGCAACCACCGATGTGCTGACCTATGCCGATGAAGTCGAGGCGGGCAGCGTATTTGGTCCCCGGATATATTCAACGGGTCCCGGGGTTGGTTACTGGGACTACAATGTCAAAGACTCGGCGCAGGCAGAAAGCATTTTACGTCAATACAGCAAGTATTATAATACCCATTATATCAAGATGTATCTGACGGGCAACCGCCAGCAGCGCCAATGGATCATTATGGCGGCCCGCAACCAGCAACTGATGCCGACGACGGAAGGCGGGTTGAACACCAAGCTCAATATCACCAATCTGCTGGATGGTTATCCGGGGCATGAACATGCTATTCCTATCTATCCTTTGTACAACGACTTTGTCAAGTCGATCGCCGAGTCGCAGATGTGCGTGACGCCTACCCTGATAGTTGCCTATGGCGGTCCTTTTGCCGAAAATTATTTCTGGGAGACGGAGAATGCTTATCATGACGGCAAGCTGCAGTATTTTATGCCGTATGAGGAACTGGCGGGTAAGACAAGGCGTGATAAGGCGGGTTGGTTCGCTCTGGAAGAGCAGGTATTTCCCAAACACGCGAAGTCGATGAAATCCCTGGTAGAGCAGGGCGGTCTTGCGGGGATTGGCAGCCATGGGGAATTCAACGGCATTGGTTATCATTGGGAAATGTGGGCCATGCAGTCGGGCGGGATGAAACCATTGGACGTGTTAAAGGTAGCGACGATACTTGGGGCTACGGGGCTTGGTCTGGACCGGGATCTCGGCAGTCTGAAGGCGGGGAAACTAGCCGACATGATCGTTCTCGACCAGAATCCATTGGATAATATACGAAATACCAATTCGGTAAAATATGTGATGAAAAATGGGCGGTTATATGATGGAAATACTTGTAATGAAGTCTATCCGGGTGCGCGCGTGTTAGACCGGGGTGAATGGAATTATGACAAGCCTGCCAATACGACTGGTGTGAAGGAATGAAATATTTATCTCTTATCTTTTTTCTTTTGCTGTCCCGGCCGGCGGAAGCGCAGACTTGTACAGGTGGTCTTGGAGACCCTATCGTCAGCATTACCTTTGGCCAGGGGCAGGGGCCGGGTGCTGCATTGGCAGCAGGCACCACTAATCTGAGCTATGTCAATAGCGGTTGTCCACAGGATGGGCAATATACGATCGTCAACAATACCAGTGGTTGTTTTGACAATTCCTGGCTGACCCTGTCACGGGATCATACCGGTGATATCGGCGGTTATTTCATGCTGATCAATGCGTCCTATCAGCCTAGTGATTTTTATGTCCAGACCATCGATGGTCTTTGCGGGGGAACGAGTTATCAGTTTGCGGTCTGGGCCATGAATATGGGTGTGAGGCCCAACCAGATACGCCCCAATATTACTATTCGCATCGAGAAGACCGATGGGACGTTATTGCAAAGTTTCAATACCGGTGATATGCCCCTGGTGAATCCGGCAACCTGGCGTCAATATGCTTTTTATTTCGATACGCCGCCGGGTGTTTCATCGGTAGTGATCCGGATGGTCAACAATGCGCCGGGTGGTTCCGGTAATGACCTGGTGCTGGACGATATCACTTTCCGGTCGGCGGGTCCTTCGATAGCAACCAGTGTAGCCGGGTATGCCAGTGATACAATTACCCTATGCGACAATGGTCCGCAGGCTCTGCACTTTAGTTCGGCGGTGGAAAGCTGTTTTGCGACAACGGTATATCAGTGGCAGGAGAGCAAAGACGGGGGGATCAACTGGGTGGATATTTCCGGAGCTGTGGGGCAGTCCTATGACCGGCAGGCGACGGGGACAGGCAATTATCTCTATCGGATGACCGTAGCCGAAGCCGGCAATGCCGGCATAGTGTCCTGTAGCGTAGCTTCGCTGCCCGTGCTGATCCATGTTGTTCAATTGCCGAGTCCTGCGGTGACGATCCAGGCATCTTCGACCTACGTGTGTGCGGGTGCGCGGGCGGTGTTTATCGCGAAACCCGTCGATGGGGGAGATGCTCCTTTGTATCAATGGAAGATCGATGGCGTCAATACAGGGGCGGGCGACGACAGTCTTATAACGGCTATATCATCGGGTACGGATGTCGTTAGTTGTGTGATGACCAGCAATGCGGCCTGTGCGATCAATCCTACTGTCTTTTCCAATATCTTATCCATTCCGGTGGTTCCCGTTCCTGTCACCGGAGTAGATATAACGGCCTCTGCAGACCATATCTGCCAGGATAGTGTGGTTGTTTTTACGGCGGCCCCGGTGAATGGGGGAAGCCATCCTTCTTATGTGTGGACGGTGAATGGGGTGGGGGTCGATTCTTCCGCCGCTGTGTATGCGACGGGGCTTTTGAAAGATGGCGACCTGGTGAGCTGCACCATGACGGGCGATCTTGTCTGTAGTCTGCCGATGGCGGCTCCTGAGGCGATACATATGACGGTATACCCTTTGCCGGAGATAGTACTGACAGCGGACACCGTTATTGCCAGCGGCGTTGGCATACGATTGAGCCCGGTGGTCAGCGGAGATATTGCGGGGTATCAATGGAGTCCTGTGACGGGGCTGGATGATCCAAATGTTGTCAGGCCGGTGGCGTCTCTTATCTCTACTACCACCTATCAACTAAAGGTCGTCACGACTAACGGGTGCAGGGCGGCGGCTGCTGAGCGGGTTGCGGTGTATTATGACGTGCAGATGCCGGGTGCGTTTACTCCCAATGGGGATGGGCGGAATGATCTATTCCGGGTACCGCCTTCGGTGCCGGTGACCATACGGCGGCTCTCCGTCTTCAACCGGCAGGGGGCGATGCTCTTTTCCACCACCAATGTGAGCAGGGGATGGGATGGGAGCTTAAATGGGACCGTGCAACCGGCTGGTGTGTATGTGTGGGAGGTGGAGTATGAGAATCCGTTGACGAAGAAAGCGGAGATGAAGAAGGGGACGGTGGTGCTGGTGCGATAAACGTAAAAAACCCCTACAATGAGATCTATATTAACAATCTGTCTGTTGTTGTCCTTTGTCTGTACTTATTGTCAAACTGATGTGCTGCACGTGCCGAAAGAGATCAATCTGCCATCCGACTCTGTGACGCGTATAACCCTGCTGAGTAGTCTTCGGGGTTGGCTGACGCAGAAGAAGGCGCCAGATAAAGAGAATGCGTATATAATGGCTGATGATCTGCCGGCGACCTCTGCATTCATGGATGAGGTAAGGAAGGTGGACCAGGCCTGTTATCTGACCAATGTCATTCCGGTAGACAGCGGGACATTCCGGGTGCAGTTTGCCTATATGGGTGTTCGGGACACTATTCCGTCACTGCGAATGTATTGTACTTTGCTGGCGAAGCGAAAGGGAGATCGTTTCTATTTTTCCTCTCCATTGTCGTCCAATACGATGAGCTGGAAGATGCGGGAGATCGGTAATTGCCGGTTTCATTACAAAAATGAGATCAATATAAAAAGGGCGGAGGATTATCAGAAAAAGGTAGCTTTTTATGACAGCAAGCTAAGTGTGCCGCCGCAGGTGATCGATTTTTATTGTTGTGATGGTTTGTCCGAGGCTATGCGGGTGGTGGGAGTGGAATACAAGTCAGATTATAACGGGTTGGCGTATGAGGAACTGAGTGGTTATGCCGCGAACCGGTCGGTCGTATTATGCGGCTTTGCGTGGGTGAACGGGTTTAACGACTGGGACACGCATGATACCTGGCATGGGCGGTTACACAACCAGGTGTCTACGAATACTATAAACCGGCCGGTGGATGAGGCGTGTGCGTATCTGTATGGCGGCAGCTGGCGGATCTATGGCTGGGGGGATGTGCTGCGGTTGTTTCGGGAATATGCGAGGGCTCATCCGGATGCAGACTGGCTGGCATTATACAAGGAAGGGGCAAATTTTATTCCGCCGCCGAAGATATTGAAGATATCCTATGCCATCAATGCGTTGATCGTGCAGCGCCTGGAAAAAGAAAAGGGGTTCCCGGCGGTAATGGAGCTGTTGACCTGTGGAAAAAAGGAGCCTGGTGATGCCAATTATTTTGCGGCGGTGCGGAAGCTGACGGGGGTGGACACGGCGGGGTATAATGCCTATGTAGGGCAGTTGTTGAAAGAGGCTAAATAAACATTTATTATATGGAACAGACAAACACGGGGCGGCGTCAATTCCTGAAGACTTCTGTGATGGCTGCTGCTGCCCCTTTTTTACCTGCCCTTGCGATGGCTGGTGGGGGAGTAACTGCGGGTGACGAAACAAATATCATTGGGCCGAAAGAGGGATATAGTCCACAGATCGGGACATTGGTATCGATGATGGCCTGGTTGCGGCCGCAGGTGGTGAGGTCTGCAAAGAATCTGACGGTGGAGCAACTGGATTTTTTGCTGGATGATAAGGCGAATACCATAGGGGCTCTATTGTATCATTTAGCGGCGACGGATGCTTTTTATCATGAACATACTTTCAAGGGAGTGGATTGGGGTAAGTGGGATGAGAGCGTAGAGAAGAAATTTGGCGTTGCCATGGAGTTGGGGGACAAGGGGAGGCAGACAATAAAGGGACATAAGGTCGATTTCTACCTGGATCTTTTGGAAGAGACCAGGCAGAGTACGCTGGGAGAGTTTAAGAAACGTGACGACAAATGGTTTATGACCGTTGATGAGAAATGGCCATGGGGTCCCACCAATAATTTTTGCAAATGGTTTCATGTATGCGAGCATGAATCGCATCATCTGGGGCAGATAAGGATGGTGACGAGCAGGTTACCCGGGGCGAAGGCCGGGGGCAACGGATAGGGCCCGTTGTTGCATTTGTTCGATCTCCATTAGAATCTGATAAGAAGAAAGTATGTCGGAGGCAAAGTTCAGCTGTCTTTCCGAGAGGTTACTGCCTTTTCCCTGCAGGGCCTGCTGAGCGTTGATGGCTAGCTGTTCGTTAGTCATGCTTTCGCCCAGTGAATTATAATATCGCATCTGCTCCTGCAGGTCCTTTTTCAGTGAGGCGGCGACCTTGGCGGCGAGGGTGTTGTCTCCGGCCGCATAACAATCATCCAGGAACCATAGCGATGTCCGGTTGTCGAAGTTGCCCAGGTTGCTGGTCATCCCATAGGGGAAGTTGGTTTCGCTGACGCCTGCGTCATAGTGTTCCAATACTTTCCGGGCTTCTTCTTTGCGGCCGGCGGCGATGAGGCTGGCGGCAATCTCTGCGTGGGCCATTTTGATCGCGTTGAGCCGGCGGCGGTTTTCCTCATCGAAATATACGCCTGGGGTAGAGGCGTTGCCGTATTTGAATTGTTGCATGACCGTCTGGTAGGCAACGGTATTGTCCACGCGCTGGTCGGCTACGGGCACCAATTGATACGCCATACCGCGGCTGCGGACATAGCGGCCCAGTCCTAGTTTTTCCACCTCCTGGGTAGAGGTGAAACAAATGGGGCGCTGCCATTTATTGGCGGCGACAACGGCCAGCAGGAGCAGTTCGTTCTTTAACAGGCCGCGTTTGTCCGGACTGATGTCGAGGTGTAATTTGTCGACGACAGAATCCCCTGTGTGTACGGTGCCGTTGGCCTTCACGGCTGCGAGGTCGACGGGTACAGTGAACTTGCGGGTGGGCAGGGTATTGACAGGGGTAACACCATCCGGCGAGGCCATAAAACGCGGGTCGTCATTAGCCAGTACGGTATGGAAGGTGTCGTATAAGTCGTAATATTTGTTCTTGTCGTAGCCGGGGCTGTTTTCGGCGAAATAGGCGATACTCTTTTTGTCGCCCATGACCTGTTCGGGCGTGAAGATGATGTCGATGGGGGCGCTTTTGTTGATCTTATAACGCATTTGGCTCATGTACCAATCGGAGCCTGTCAGGGTATTGACCATGACGCGGACATCGGGCCGGATGCCTTCCACTTCCTGGGCATACCAGAGCGGGTAGGTGTCGTTGTCTTCGAAGGAGAAGAGGACGGCGTTGGGGGGGCAGCTTTCCAGGTAGTCGGTGGCGAGGTCGCGTGCGAGAGTTTTTTTGCTGCGGTCGTGGTCGTCCCATTCCTGACTCATCATTAGTGTGGGGACGGCGAGGAAGCAAAGGGCAGCGGCAACATATGAGGCGCGGCGGTTGAGGAGGCGTTCGAGCATTTGTTGTACGCCGATGACGCCGAGACCGATCCACATGGCGAATACGTAGAAAGAGCCGGCGAAGGCATAGTCTCTTTCCCGGGGCTGCATGCCGGACTGGTTGAGATAGATGACGATGGCAAGACCCGTGAAGAAAAACAGCAGGCCGGTGACCAGCAGGTCACGGCGGTTGTGTTTCCATTGGACGAGCAGGCCCAGCAGGCCGAGCATCAGCGGGAGCATGTACATCCTGTTATAAGATCTGTTGCCGGCGCCTGCGGTGGCGGGCATTTTGGACTGGTCGCCATAGAGCATATGGTCTACGACAGGGATACCGCTGATCCAGTTGCTGTCGCGGGGATTCCCAAAACCTTGAAGGTCGTTCTGTTTGCCCGAGAAGTTCCACATAAAATAGCGGAGGTACATCCAGCCGGCCTGGTATCGGAGGAAGTATTTGATATTATCGGCCATGGTGGGCTGGTCGGCGTCGTCCATGCCGGAGAAACGGCGGTATATATTGATATCGTCGCGGTCGTTGCGGCTGTTGTACATGCGGGGGAAGAGGTGTGAAGAGGGGGTGTTAGACCAGTCTTCGGCGTATTTCTTTCCGGCTATTTCATAGCGGTCCCTGCCTTTGACATAAAGATCGCCCGTCTCCACTGTCGTGGGCTGATCGGTAAAATCGGGGCCATACAGGATTGGCCAGTCACCGTATTGTTCGCGGCTGAGATAGCCCACCAGGTTCACGGGGTTGTCGACATTGAACATATCGACTGCCGTGTCGGCGTTACTGCGGATGAGGGTCGTGAAATAGGTGGAGTAACCGAGCAGCATAAACGAAGCGCACCACAGTCCGATCTTCAGATAATAATATCCTTTTTTTACGGCCCAGCGGATGGCAAAGACCATGGCTGCTGCGAGGAGGACGAAGAAAGTGCCGAAACCGCTAAAGAAAGGCAGGTGCAGGGTGTTCACAAAGAAGATGTCGAAAGTGCCGGCGCCTTTGATAGTCGATTGGATAACGAATTTCTGGACGAAGCCTGTGATGGCGCAGCCGGTAATAAAGGCGAGGGTTGTGCCCCAGACCGTGGGTTTGTAGCGTCGGAAATAAAAGACCATCACGATGGCGGGGATCGTCAGCAGATTGAGCAGGTGTACGCCAATGGAGAGGCCCATCATGTAAAAGATAAAGACGATCCATTTATCCGAGCCTTTCTCGTCGGCCTGTTGTTCCCATTTGAGGATGGCCCAGAAGACGAGCGCTGTGAAGAAAGCGGAGGAGGCGTATACTTCGCCTTCGACGGCGCTGTACCAGAACGAGTCGCAGAAGGTGTAGGCGAGGGCGCCGACGATGCCGCCAGCTAATATTGTAAACGTATTGTTGGTGATCTTACGGGCGAAATGGGTGATGCTCCAGAACAGGAAGAGGATGGACAAGCCGCTGGCGATGGCGCTCATGAAGTTGACGCCGCGGGCGGCGGTGTGCGGGTTGTCGCCGAAAAGGACAATAAAGAAGCGGCCAAGAAGGATAAATAGCGGGGCGCCGGGCGGATGTGGGATCTGCAGTTTGTAACAACTGGAGATGAACTCTCCGCAATCCCAGAAGCTACCGGTGGGTTCCATGGTCATGATATACACGGTGCAGGCGATGAGGCCTACTATCCATCCGGTGAGGAGGTTGAGGCGGCGGAATTCGATACTTCCCTTCATATGTAGTATTTTATAACGTTGACAATTATTCTGTTTTCAGTGTTTCTGCCGGGTTCTTCCGGCCTGTCTTCAGGGCGTGAAAACTAACGGTCAGGAAGGCGAGGGTTGTTCCTGCCACGCCTGCCAGTATGAATATCCAGGGTTGCACCTGGATGCGATAGGCGAAACTTTCCAGCCAGCGGGATGCGGCCAGCCAGGCCAGCGGAACGGCGATCAGCAAGGCCAGGCCCACCAGAATGATAAAATTCTTTGCCAGCAAAAGTGTGATATTCAGCAGGCTGGCGCCGAGTACTTTGCGGATGCCGATCTCTTTAGTGCGCTGGATGGCGGAGATGGCTGACAGGCCAAAGAGTCCAAGGCAAGCCAGCAGGATGGCCAGCGAAGCAAAGGTGGTAAAGAGGCTGGCCGTGCGTGTCTCGACAATATACAGGTTGTTGTAATCCTCGTCGAGAAAATGATAGTCGAAAGAAGAGCCTTGTGCATAGGTCTTCCAGGTGGCCTGTAGTGCCGGGATGGCGCGGGTCAATTGGCTGCCGTCGACCCGGATGAGCATATGTCTTACCCATTGGGTATCGGCAAAGAGCATCAGGGGGCTTATTTCCTTGTGCAGGGAGGCGAAGTTAAAGTCCTTCACTACACCTTTTATGATGCCGATCTTTCCTTTTACAACCACTTTTCCTATGGCTTCCTGTGGTGTCCAGCCTATTTTCCGGACGGCGGTTTCATTGAGGATGAATCTATATTGGGGGGCCGTAGAGTCTTTGGCGGTGGTGTTCGCCGGGAGATCTGCCGGGGTGAAATCCGACCCTGCGACCAGTTGCATCTTCATGGTGGCAAGGTAATCGAGATCGGCGGGTATGGCTGTGATAGAAAAACGGATGTCTTCGTGGCCATTATTTATCGTGAGATCTTCTCCCCAGCGGGCGGAGATCGGAAGATGATATGATCCCGAAACACCTTCTACGCCCGGCACAGCCTGCATAGCGGCTTTTATAGCCGCATACCGGCTATGTAAGGTATTGCTGACCGGCACTACCAGTACGTGATCCCTGTCGAGACCCAATTTTTTATTATGGATATAATCCATCTGCCGGAGGATCACGATGGTGGTGCTGATGAGGAAAAAGGAAATGACGAACTGTGCGATGATAAGTGTCCGGCGCAGGCCGCCTTTTCCGCCGGTGATGCGAAAGCCCGATCGCAGGATATTGATCAGGCGGGTATTGGCCAGTACCAGGGCGGGCCATGCGCCGGCGAGCAGGCCGATAATGATGCCAGCCGCTATGAGGATCGCGAGGATCCTGAACTGCAAAAGGTCCGATATCAACAGGTGTTTACCCGTCAGTTGGTTATAGGCGGGTAATAACTGGGTGCTGGCCAGGATCGCCAGTACCAGTGCGATAAAGGCGATGAGCAGTGATTCGCCGGCGAACTGGAGGAAGATCTGGCTTTTGGCGGCGCCCAATACTTTGCGGACGCCTATTTCGCCGGTGCGGCTGGAGGATTGTGCGATGGCGAGGTTGGTGTAATTAAATCCTGCGATGAGGAGGATCAGGATTGCTATGGCCGTGAGTACATACATATAGACGATGCTGCCATTGGGGGTGAACCCATCGAGGGGGGAATACAGGTGTACCCGGGTGAGCGGTTCAAGGTGAAAGTGAATAAAATCCTTTCCGTCGAACTCGGCTTCCCTGCGTGTTTCCGGGCTGTCCATAAATTCATTGATCTGTTGTTCCAGGCGGGGGAAGGGGCTGCCTTCCTTTATCAGCAGGTAGGTGATATAGTTGGCGGTGCCCCATATTTCGAACTGTGCGGCGGGCAGGTTGTCGAAGCTGGTGATGCAATCAAATTGTATTTGGGAATTAGAGGGGGGATCGGCAAGGATGGCGGCGACCTGGTAATCTTTGGTATCGTCTATGCGCAGGGTTTTTCCAAGGGCGTTGGTTTTCGAGCCAAAATATCTTTCTGCGGCGGAGGCTGTCAGAATGATGTTTTCTTTTTGGGTGAGGGCGGCGGGGTCGCCTTCCAGGAGGGTAAAGGTGAACAGTCGATGAAAAGAAGGGTCTGCGTACAGCAGGCAGTTTTTTGTAAAATTCGTGGTCCCGTAGCTGATCGTCGATGCGCTGGCCAAAGTGCGGGTATAGTCCTCGATGACCGGGAAGGTTCGTTTAAACTGGGGGCCGGCTTTCGTGCCGGTGGTTGCGTAACTGCGGAGGGAGCTGCCGCTATTGCGTTCCGTCGTTATCCGGGCGATGCGGGAGGCTTTTTTGTGGAAGGTATCGAAGCTACATTCGTCGGTGATGTACAGACCTATCAGGATACAGCTGGTAAGGCCGATGGTGAGTCCAAAAATATTAATAAAAGAAAATACTCTTTTGCGGGCCAGGTGACGGAAGGCCAGTTTGAGATAGTTTTTGAACATGGAGGTACCTGTTTGGCTTTTTGCTCCAATGTTGATGCCAGATGTGTAAATATCTTATCCACAGGGGCTTACGGGCCTCCGTGGATAAAAGTGTTCGGAAACGGACAGATAATTGTTCGGTTTAGAGTGCTTCGATAGAAAGACGGGTTTGTTTTTTCTTACTGTCGTATTCAGAAATCATCACATGTCCTTCCTTGGCGGGAAAGAGTGCCACGACGCTGTGGCCGTCGCTGTGGTGGATGGTGCGGGCCATCTTTTTCTGGGTGACGTTATAAATAGAGATGTCTTTGATACCGTCGTCGACGACCAGGTAGTTTGTTTTGGTATCCGGGTTGGTTACTGTGTAAGAAGTGCGTTGGTCATAGAGGGAGAGGGGCGCTTTGGCAATGGCCTGGGCGTAACTCGTTATGGGGATCGTAGTCTCCAGGGATATGGCGCCTTTAGGGTCCTGTTTGACAAGCATTACGTTTTTACTGGTATAGATATGCGTTCCCGGGGCCATGAGTATGGCCGGGATGACGACGCTTATTGCGAAAACGGCCGAGGCTGCGACTGCTGCTGTCCGGAACCGGCGGTGAATGCCGGAGCCTATGAAGTAGGTGTTGCCCTGGAAATCCTTAAAGGAGCTGGACATATCCGGGTAGGAGCGGGAGTCTTTATAGTAGCCGTGTTTATCCACCAGCTCGCCCTGGGAGCCGTCCGCCCAGTAAGAGAAAGAGGCCTGGATATCGTTTCTCTTATGGCCGTTGAGGCCGATGGAAAAAAGTCCGCAGTAGGGGCCGTGTACGAGGGCCCGTCCTGTTGCGTAGTTATTGCCTTTAGCGGGGTCGATGACCAGGCCCGAGACATAGGGTTTTCCTGTGACGGGATCGTTACTGAATGCCAGCACTTTCAAGGAATTGCCTTTTTTGTCTTTGAGGAGGAATTTCGGATAGCTGGATGAATCCTGGGTATTAAAGCTAATGATCTCGTATCCCCCTTCCTTCATTTTCTCCTTTTTCTTTAGCAAAAGATCGATCTCAGGTCCGGAAGTGAGCATAAGGAACCCTGTTGCATCTTCCTTAATTGTTTTTTGCCAGGCAAGCTTGCCCGTCGAGTTAAAGACCAGGAGGCTATTTTTACTGTCATCGCCATAGAAGCAGGCGAATCCTTTGCCGGAGATGTTGCGTAGTTCGATGCGTTGTTTGAGCTTACTGGTGCCGACTACTTTTCTATTGCTGTTAGCGGCCTGTTCGGCGTCGGGTTTCACGTCCATTTTCACGGAATACTTACCCAACAACTTACCGTTGAGATTGACAAACTGGGTGAAAAGTTCTGCTTTGGCGTTGTCCTTTTCCCGGCGGAACTGTCTGCCGTTCTTAAATTCTATGCCAATGAAATTGCTTCTCACATATGCCAGACAGAGTACGTCCTGTTCGAAAGAAACGGCCTGGAGGAGCAGGTGTTCCTCGCGGAAATCAACCGTGCCGATGTCGTTGAGATTTTCGTCCATGATGGAGAGCTTGTAATTAAACGAGTCAGCGCTGGCCTTTTCCAGTTGGGTAAACATCAGATACCCTACGAGGTTGCCGTCCTGGCGGATGGTCTCCAGCTGGGAAGAGATATCTTCGGCTACTTCCTTAAAGATCTTTGTCTGTGCCTGTGTCGTGAATGCCGACAGGAGCAGCAGGGGAAGGGTGCTGAACAGGAATTTCAGCAAGGGGTTTTTCTTGGACATGGGGTTGTTTTTTGTAAGGATGATGGGTCAGGGAGTTATTTTTCGAAGGTTTTAGCGAATTCGTAGTACATGCTGTTATTGTTGCCGGAGGCGAAAGCATGAGCGGCGCGGGCCTTGTTCCTGTCTGAATTGTCCGTGTCGAGGGCAAGGGTGTGCAAAAGGGTCCGGAGGTCTTTTTCTGCAGGAGAAAGTCCTTGCCAGAACGACTCCTGCTGCATGGTCTCGCAGTATTGTTTGAGGTTGTCGCGGGGCATCTGTTCCAGCAGGGTTTGCAATCCGTAATAGTCTTTAGAGATGTATTCTTTTGGGGTGACATTGATAGCATTAAAGCGGGCCATTTCCCTGTCCGAATAGTACAATCCGGAAAAAACATTGCTGATCATGAAGTCATACCAGGGGTCGTTATATCCTTTGTCCTTTAACAGCAGGAGGCGGTAGAGACAGGCAGTAAGATTATTATTCGAATAGAGGTTCCAGACGAGCATTCTATTTGCCTTTTCCATGACGGCGGCAGGGATGGGTGTCCACCGGGCATTGGGGGTGGACAGATCCTTTGTTTTATTATAACGGACGATGCAATCCGGGTGGGTCTTGAGAGAGTCTTCGAGGCTGGTCGTATCCACAAAAGAGTAGGCCCGGGAAGATAATCCTTTCGAACGTTTTTGCGACCAGCTGTCCTCGTAAGGAAGATGATAGGCCGTAAAATAGTCCTTGAGCGGGTGTTTGAGGGGTTGTTTCAGGATCATGTCCGAGCTGTCGAGACGGAGGAAATAGCGGGCGTCGAAGGGGATATTGCTTTTTTTCAACAGTACGACTGCCATCGAGTCGGCTTCGCTTTCTTTAAAACGCTGGTGCCGGTTGCGGCTGAAGGAATATCCTTCATAGACTTTTTTCAGCCGGCTATACCTTTCGTATTTAGAGTCCAGTACGGAATTGAGTGATTTTTTGTATTCGTCGGAACTGAGCCATGCGGCCGTCGCCATCATTGAATTTTCGATATGGTGCAGGATATTATGGGACAGTTCGTGTGCAACGATGAGGGCCAGTTCTTCGCGCGTGGTAGCGTAAGCGATGAGGCCGAGGTTCACGGAAAGTACGTAGCCGCCGGAGGCGTAGGCGTTTACTGCGGGGCTACGGTCTATAAACAGGAGTGGTCTGACGGGCACCAGCTGTTTGTTGGCGTCGACCAGCTGGCGGAGGATGCCATCGATGTATCCGTATACTTCTTTGTCATGGACGTAGTCATTGTCGGCGATGGCGTCGGTGACTCTTGCGGTACGTTCTTCCCATATCTCCTTGTATTTTTTCTGGGCAGCTTTTTCCTTGAAGGCGTCGGGGCAGGCCCAGGCTTTTTTCAGGGAGTCTTTTTGTTTTTCATAATAGAAATGGGAGAGGTCCTGGTAGCTATACAGGTTTTTGACCTGTGCGTTGGCGTTGGCCGACAGGACGATAAGGGAGAGTGGCAGCAGCTTTTTTAAGGACATTGGTTGTGCGGGTTTACATTTAGGTTGTTTTGTATAACGTAAAATCGCTTCAAATATTGAGGTGTGTGGGCAATTCGTTGGGCGTTGATATTCAATTCGAAAGTTTTCCACTACGGGTTTTTGCGGGGTCTTGTATTTGGCGGCGCGGTCATTTTAAGGCAATTTTAGCTGGTCCGTTAGGACGGGCTGCTTAAGGCAGAACGGCCGGGGACAATAATTAAATCTTATCACTAAAAAAGTTTGCTTATGAAACGCAACACGCTCGCTCGAGCGATCCTATGTTTCGGCATGATGGCACCGCTCATCATTACCGCCGTATCCTGTAAAAAAGATGTAAAACCTGATGCTGCCGGGGTCGCCAGCACTACGCCACGGGCTGTGACGTATCAGTTGGTCTGGAGTGACGAATTCGACGGCACCAGTGTCGACGGCAGTAAGTGGAACCAGGACAATGGGAATCCCAATGTCAACAATGAGAAAGAGTATTACCAGGCTGCCAATGCGACCGTCACTGGCGGCAACCTGGTCATCACTGCCCGGCAGCAAAGCATGGGTGGTCAGCCTTACACATCTGCCAAGCTGCAGACGTATGGTAAATTCTCCACTACGTATGGGCGTATCGAGGCTCGGATCAAGTTACCCATGGTGCAGGGGACCTGGCCTGCCTTCTGGATGTTGGGCAACAACATCAATACGGGAGCGGGTTGGCCCACCTGTGGGGAGATCGACATCATGGAGCATGTCAATACCACCAATACCATTCTGGGTACGATGCATTGGAATGGGGGTAACGGGCATGTACAATATGGTCTCAGCACCAATACGACACCGGGGGATTATCATGTGTATGCCGTAGAATGGGACAATTCCGAGATCCGCTGGTATGTGGATAACACGTTGTATGTTACCGGCAATATTGCTAATAACATCAACAATACCGGCGCTTTCCATCTGCCGTTCTACATCATCCTGAACCTTGCCATTGGCGGAGACCTGCCTGGCAATACGATAGACAATGCGTCCTTCCCGACGACCATGATGGTCGATTATGTACGGGTTTACAACATGACCACTTCGGGGGGATCGGGAGCGCCAATCGGTCAGACGATAACGTTAAAGGGGAATAATGGCCTTTATGTCAGCGGTGAGGATGGTCAGCAGGCGATGAATTGTAATCGTGCGACGGCGCAGGCCTGGGAGCAGTTCCTGGTAGTCGATGCCGGTAACGGTAAGGTAGCGTTACAGAGCATGGGGCAGTATGTGTCTTCTGAGAATGGGGTTAATCCTATTACCTGCAACCGGCCGGCTTTTGATGCGTGGGAGGAGTTCACGTGGGTGAACAATGCGGACGGGACCATTTCGCTGCAGGGGAATAATGGGGAATTCGTATCTTCCGAAAATGGGGCGCAGCCGATGACCTGTAACAGGGCGACCGCGCAGGGATGGGAAGAGTTTAGAGTAAATCAGTAAACATGAATCGATTACGTCATCCGGCAGCAAGCTGCCGGATGCTTTTTTTATTGTTGTTGGCGGGTACTGCTGTCTTTGGGCAGGAGCGTGTGCGGGTGGAGGTGTCGACGGGCTATCAGCGGCAGGGGCTGCGGTGGTCCATTGCCGGTAATAGTGCCGGGCGGGCGCCGAATGTGTATTCGGAGCTGAAATGGCGGGGGGTGAGTGGGGTTTTCTTTGGGGGGGCTTTGACGTGGAATATGTGGCGCAGGTGGGTGGTTTTTGGGGAGGGGAGCCGGGTGTTCACCTTGTCGGGGCGCATTTCTGATACGGACTATGGGGGCGATAACCGGACCGATCCAACGTATGCCGGGCGTTTTGACAGTCATAAAGGATATGGGTATGCGGTGTCTTCAGGCGTGGGGTATAGGGTCTTTGCGGATAGACGGTTTATTTTGACGCCTTTTTTGGGATATGGGTGGAGTGGGCAGTCGTTGTCCGTTACGGATGGCGGTTTACTGAATAGCTGGTACCGGACGACGTGGAAGGGGGGATTGGTGCGGGTGTTGGGGGAATGGAATGTTCGTGGGCGTTGGGGGGTGTATTTTTCGGGGGGGTATCACCAGGTGAGTTATCGGGCGGATGCGGATTGGAATCTTATTACTTCGTTCGTTCATCCTGTCAGTTTCCGGCATTGGGCGGATGGGTATGGGTTGGAGGGGGTGGCTGGGGTGCGATATGGTGTGGGGAAGGGGGTACAGGTGTTTTTAGCGGGGAATTATTTTTCCTGGCGGACGGGGAAGGGGGTGGATGAACTGTATCTCGTGTCGGGGCAGACGAGTCAGACGCAGTTGAATGAAGTGGTTTTGAGCGGGGGTGGGGTTAAGGCGGGGGTTCGGTGGGCGTGGTGAGGTATTGAAAACCAATTACTTACTTACTAGATGTATGCTCAAATATTTGCAGGCCTTTAAGACATAACCGGTCAGAGGGTTGAAATAATGGGGGATTTTGTGTACCTTTGTCGTGCTAAAGAGTTTTGAGCCTGCATATCTCATCCCATGATGGGTGTTGCCAGTACTGGCACGGGGGCAAAAAGATTTTTTAGCTTTTTTATTTTTCTTCGCCGTCATACAGATTTAAGACAGTTTCATATTTATCCTGTAATGCATCAAAATAGCGGCTTTCTCCGGTCAATAATTTTCTTTGAACTGCCCACATCAAATAATCAACTATACTTAGCTCAGGCATCTCCTTACCTGGTACGATTTCAAGATGGCAATTTATGATACCCTTTGTATTTGATTCTTTAGCCGCTAACGCTTTATCTACTGCTGTCTGAAATCGATGTAAAGAATTATTACCCCTTTGGGATAAATATAAATTGTAGGAGCAGTTACTATCTACCAATCTAACATTTAGTAAATGGTGCAACACATCGAAATAAAACTCAGTTGGATTGTTGTTGTGTTTCCGATTGAAAATATTGAGTTCTTTTTTAGCAACTACAACGTGCGCTTTAAAAACGCGAAACCAACTCTAGGTTCGGTATAAACTCCACCATCGCCGGATTGGGGCAGTCCGTTTAAAATAGGTTAAAGGGGGATTAAACTTTTAGTTTAGGCAGGCGTCCAAACCGCTTCGGGGGACCTATATTATGAAAAAAATCTTATTGGGGGTGGCGTTGGCGGGTTTGGCATGGAGCGGCGGGCCGCAGGGAGGGAAGGTTGTTTTTCCTTACCGGAAGGCGGGGTTGAGCGAGCGGCAGGCGGCGGCGCATTTGTTAAGCCGGTTTACCTATGGGGCCAGTCCGGGGGAGGTGGACGAGGTGGTACAGATGGGATTAGAGAAGTGGTTTGCCCGGCAGCTGGAGGGTAATTTGCCGGATGATTCGCTTGGGGTGATGCTGGACCGTTATGATGCCTTGAAGCTGACCAATGAAGAAGTGGTCAATATATATCCCCGGGCCGGGCAGGTGGCCCGGATGGCGATCCGGGACGGGGTTGTCAATAAAGATTCCGTAAAGACCGACCGGAAGGAATACCGGGATGTTCTGCAGAAGTATATGCAGGAGAAGGGATACAAGAGGGAGGAGGAGCTGTTCCGTCAATTCATCAGTCAGAAAGTGTTGCGGGCGGCTTATTCGCAAAATCAATTGCGGGAGGTGTTGACCGATTTCTGGTTCAACCATTTTAATGTTTCCATTACAAAGAATGACTGTGCGGTGTTCATTCCTGCGTATGAGCGGGATGTGATACGGCCTTTTGCGCTGGGGAGTTTCAGCGAGCTTTTGTTGAGGACTGCGAAGGCGCCGGCGATGTCGTATTACCTTGACAATTTCAATAGTAGCGCTGAGGAGGCAGGGGGCGCGGCGCAGGGGCGGAAAAATCGCGGTCTCAATGAGAACTATGCGCGGGAAGTGATGGAGCTGCATACGTTGGGGGTGGATGGCGGGTATACGCAGCAGGATGTGACGCAGGCGGCAAAGGTGCTGACGGGTTGGGGCGTATATCCGATGAATCCTGATGGGAAGGGTTTTGTACAGCGATTCAGCGAAGATCAGATGGCGGGTCGTGGTTTTGTACATGAAGGGGATTTCTTTTTTAATGTCAACCGGCATGACAAGGGGGCGAAAAAGGTGTTGGGGCATGATTTTGCTGCGGGTGGGGGATATGAGGAGGGGGTGCAATTGTTGCAGATGCTGGCGCATCATCCTTCGACAGCGAAATTCATAACGCGGAAGATAGCGGTACGTTTTGTCAGCGACGATCCGCCGCAGTCCCTGCTGGATAAAATGGCAAAGACCTTCCAGGAAAAGGATGGGGATATCAAACAGGTGTTGATCGCGATGGTGACGGCGCCGGAGTTTTGGAGTGCGGAGGCGGTGCGGGAAAAAACGAAGTCACCGTTTGAATTAGCGATCGGAGCCGTCCGCGGTTTGCATGCGACTATTGATCAACCTTATCCGTTATATACCTGGATAACGCGTATGGGGGAGAAAAAATATTACTATCAGGCGCCTACCGGTTTCCCGGATAAGGGGGCATATTGGATCAATACGGGTTCGTTGTTAAACCGCATGAATTTTGGATTGGCGCTGGCGTCGGGACGTATCCCGGGGGTGAGTATCGATCTCGTGGCGTTGAACAATGGTCATGAGCCGGAGAGTGCGCAGGCGGCATTGGTGACCTATGCGAAGATCATTTTGCCGGAGCGTAATCTGGATGCGACCATTAAGAGGCTGACGCCGATGTTGACTGATCCTGTGTTGGCGCAGAAGGTGGATGCTGCGAGTGCGAAGGTGGGGCCGGCGGGGCAGGATCGGGGAGAGGTGATGGATAGCGTGCCGAGGGCGGGTGCGGCTGCGCGGCGGGGTGAGGGTATGCAGGGGCAGGGGCGCGGGGACATTGATAAGGTGTATGCGAAGGGGTACCGCGAGCCGGCGATGAAGGAAGAGGGGACGGGTAATCCGATGCTGGCGCAGGTGGTGGGTATTATCATTGGTTCACCGGAATTTCAAAGACGATAAACATAAACTTACGATCATGGTATCAAGGAGAGCATTTTTGAAGGGAGGTGGGCTGGCCTTGTTTGGCGTAGGGCTGATGGGGGGGATCCCGGCTTTTATGGCGGAGGCGGCGGCCAGCGATAAGATCGTTTCGCCGTATAAACGAAGGAAGGTGCTTGTGTGTATCTTCCAGCGGGGGGCGATGGATGGGTTGATGGCGGTGACGCCTTTTACCGATGCGTATCTGCAGGCGGCGCGGCCGGGTTTGTCCATGTTGCCTGACGGTGGGGGGAAGGGGACTCCGTTGATAGATCTGGATGGTCGCTGGGGGCTTCATCCGGGGCTGAAAGCTTTCGAGCCGTTGTATCGGGAGGGGCGTTTGGGGATCGTGCATGGCATTGGCTCACCCAACAATACCCGTTCGCATTTCGATGCGCAGGACTACATGGAATCGGGCACGCCTTTCAATAAGGGTACGGCCAACGGCTGGCTAAATCGCGCGGTAGGGTTGCTTGGGCATGATGCGTTGACGCCTTTTACGGCGGTGAGTCTGACTACGGCATTGCCGCGGTCTTTTTACGGCGATCATCCTTCGGTGGCGATCAGCAATCTGCAGGATTTTGCCATTCAGCTCAAGGGTAATCCGGCGGCGGCGAATACTGCTGCGCGTAGTTTTGAAGACCTCTATGATCAAACTTCTCCGGGATTGTTACATGAGACGGGGAAAGAAAGTTTTGAAGCGATGAAGCAGTTACAGCAGGCGGATGTCCGCAACTACCGGCCTGCCGGGGGTGCTATCTATCCTGCCTCACCGCTGGGCAATTCGCTGCGGCAGGTGGCGCAACTGATAAAGATGGATGTAGGGCTGGAAGTGGCGTTCACGGAATCCACCGGTTGGGACACTCATTTCAACCAGGGCACCGACAATGGGATCTTCGCGCGCAATGTCACTGATCTCAGCAATAGCATCGCTGCTTTCTGGAAAGATCTGGATGCTTACCAGGATGATGTGACGGTGATGACGATGACCGAATTTGGCCGGACGGTGCATCAGAATGGGACGGGAGGGACGGACCATGGGCGTGGGTCCTGTAATTTCATACTGGGCAATAATGTGGTGGGAGGAAAAGTACATGGGAATGTGGGTGCGCTGGCGGTGGAGAATCTGGAAGACGGGCGGGATCTGCCGGTGACGACGGATTTCCGGAGTGTATTCAGTGCGGTGGCGGATGTGCATCTGGGGATCGCTAATGATAAAGTTCTTTTCCCCGATTGGAATGGGGAGAAGGCTGGGGTAATGAAGGTTTAGTTGGCGTGTTGCTGCCGATAGTGTTCCTCGCGTTGTTCTTTTTCGTCGTCCATATCGGGGCCTTTCTCTATTTTACGCCAGTCGATGGAGCGGTGGTAACGTTTCATCGAGACCTGGGGGTCGAAGACCTCCTGTGAGGGGAATACCAGATCATAAGGCCGGAAGTCGGGTTTGTCGGTGAAAAAGTCCTGCAGGAGGCTGGCCGTGGCGTCATATTGATTGACGTAAGGCACGTCAAGGATCGTATAAATGGTCTTGAGGATGGAGCCGAAATTGGCGTGGACATGGGAGGTATATCCCCGGCGTACATAGGGGCCTGCCATCATCAGCAGGCTGCGGTGCGCATCGATATGGTCTACGCCGCCCTGGGGATCGTCTTCTGTGATAATAACCAACATATTCTTCCAGTAGGGTGTACGGGAAAGGAAGTGCAGGATACGGCCTATTGCCAGATCGTTATCAGCGACATAAGAATGAATAAACGGGTACCCATCGCCGGGGCGTGGGCTGGCTGTATGGTCATTGGGGACCTGCATGGTGATCAGCCGGGGCATTTTCTTCTTCTTCTTTAGCCACATTTTAGTGAATTCGGATTCGAATTGGTTCATACGGAACTGATCGGGGATATTCGTATTAAATCCGGCATAATTGTGACTGGTCCTTGGCCAAAGAGCTTTTTGCATGGGAACCATTACTGCATGTGCGGCTCCTGTTGCCGTATCGGCCCATTCTTCGCGGTTGTGGGCCGTTTCGTTTGCCTCGCCAAAATTGTAAAAAGAGATATGGCTACGCTCCAGCGCTTCCCAAAGGCCGCCGCGTTCGGCATAATCTTCGGGGTCCATGCTGCCAGTGGTGCCGGGGAACCGTCTGCCCGAGGCTTTGGAAAACAGCATGGCTGTTTTGTCGACGCTTGAATTCGCCTCCACCCATTCGTTGGGGATTACGCCCATCATCCAATGATGTCCATGAATAGAGGCGTCGCTATCGCAATAATAGTTATCCGAGAAAGCGAATTGCCGGGCCATCTTCAGGTGATTGGGCGCAATATTCATGTGGTGCAGGGTCTTGTCTTTGCCAATGACATTCACGTTGAGGCCAAACCGCGCCAGGGTTGAATCGCCCCTGCCGGTGGGCAGCTGACCGAAGACCTCGTCATAAGAGCGGTTTTCCTTGGTGATATAGACGATATAGCGAATGGGGCTTTTGCGAATGTGTTGCAGCGGAGGAAGGGGGTTAGTTCCGTCATCGGCAATGGGAGCAGGAGTGAACGTATTGCCAATAGCCTGCCGGGTATACAGGGCGAGCTGGGGGGGATCGGGCATGGGTATCTTTTGAAAAGTGCCCAATTGTATGTCGCCGATGTAAGTGCCTTGTACCGGCCGGACAAAATGTTCTCCGCCGTTGGGGCCGGCGCCATATCCGCGGCAGGAAATGACATAGAGATCTTTTTCTTCCTGGCTGAGCAATACCCGGGTGGGGCCCCAGCCAGTGGGAATGAGCCCTTTTGTGGTGTGTGTTTCGAGATCGATCACGGCGACGGCATTAAAGCCCAGCAGGGTGACATATAAGGTCTTTTCGTCTTTACTCAGGGTGAGTCCAAAGGGCAGCAGTCCACGGTAGCGGTCAATCGAACTATCTACCCGGATGGGGATCGTCGCGGCAATACTATTATTGCGGTAGTCGATGACGGAAATATTGTCATTCGAAGCGTTGCTGACATAGGCGTACCGTTTGCCAACCGCAATGGAGTTGGGGCTTGCTCCGCCTACTACTTCTGCTCCCTCCACCATCTGTCCGATCTGGTGTCCGGGTTTATACCGGTAAATAGCTTTATTGCTATCGAGATCGATGGCATACACACTCATTGCCTGCGGCGCCAGCGGATCGCCGACACCCGGGATCCTGCGGTCATGCCAGGTATAGCCTGTCTTTGACTGTGGGGTGTTGTCACCATAGGGCTGCCAGGGCAATAACTTATTATTATAGTTTTGGGGCGTGATGTCCGGCAGCAAGGGATAGTCGTACATGCCGACGTTGGCTTCGAAGACTGTGTGGTGGTCGGGGCTGAGGGCCAGTCCGAAAGGCTGGCGTCCTGTTGGGATCGAGGCGGTGATCTTTTTGTTGGAGAGGTTTATACGGACCAGGCGGAAGTTGGCTCTGTCCAGCACCAGGAGCTCGTTGTTGTCGGGATTGTAGAGAAGGTCCGATGTGAAGCTGTCCTGGTAGGCAGTCGTGTCGAGGTGTCCATTGAGACGAGTGTCGGCGGGGCCGTTGAGATATCTGTCGACACGGCCATTGAGAGAGATAGAATCGACGCGCTGCATCGAGTGGATATCATATCCGATGACGGCCCCATTGTCGCCGCCGCTGAGATAGACTGTCCGGGAGTCGGGCAGGAAGGCGACACCCAGGAAAGAGCCTTTTGAGAAGGGGGATGCTATGGTTCCATCATAACTTGGTATCCGGGTGGCGGCGAGAGTAGTATTATCGATGATGGTAAATACGCCATTGTGTAAGGTCACCGTCGTCGTTGCGTCCGGCGAGATGGCCATGCCGAAGGGATCGTGTGTTATGCGGATGGTTTGTCCGGCGGGAGTGAGGTAGCGTCCGCTGGGCAATATGGTTTTCCCGGCTGTGTCGATGTGTGCGTAGTCGGCGGCGCCTGGTACAGAGAGGATAGGATATGTTTTTTGCGCGACTGCGGATGAGGTTGCGGCGAGGAGGATGAGGAGAATATGGTGGCGGCGCAGGATCATTGAGTGGGGTTTTAGGATTCCGTGGCGAAGGACGGGATCTCTTTTATTAATTGATGCAGATTGAGCAGGGATTTTTCAAAGCCAGTCTTTAGCTTTTTCTTTTCGGTGAGGTTGAATAACAGGGGGGCTAGAATCGTTTTCTGCACGTAAAAATCGAGGGTTAGTTTTGTTTGAGAAGGGCTGATCTTTTCGAGAGTAAAGTAAAGAGAGTGTTTTTTCTGTTCATCTGTTTCACTGAACTGGATCTTTTCGGGATGATAAGCATAACTGCTGGCGTATACGATGGATTGTCCGTTGTTAAGAATAAATTTCGACCGCATGCCGATGCGGGGCAGGTAGTGACTTATCTCTTCCACCTTTTGTACGCCTTCCTGCCATCTGCTGCGATAGGTAAAATCCCCGGCAGCGTGAAACAGCGTGATGATATCTGTTTCGTAGGTATCCGACAGGGACAATACATTAACCTTTTGGGCCAGTTCCAATTGGGGGGAAAGGTCCGGGGGCAGTTCATTTTTCAGCTGGCTTAACTGTGTATAATGAAAGGGGATATCGCCGGTGTCCGTCTTTTTCGCGCTGCTATTCCATTCCATCCATTGGGTAAGACAGGTGAGCTGTTGCTGCGGCGCCAGGCTGTTTGTCACGAGCCAGTATTCGTGTTGTTCGATATCATTTTTCAACAACTGGTGCGCGACGATAATATCTCTGCCGATGAGTTTATTAAAATTCCGGACGTTATAGCCCGTGAATTCGCCGTAATGGGTGATGACTTTGAGGCTAAGTGCGATAGCTGATTTGCAGGCTGAGCACTGGCAGAAGCGGCTGTGTTCGTAGGCGATGAGGTGTTTGTGAAACTCGCAGAACATTTTCTCCACCTGCCGGTACAGAACAGAAAGATCGGGGACTTCGCCGAACTTGTAAAAAAGAATGGCGTCACCTTCGATCTCAGAGATTTCAAGGCCAAGCTGATTGGTATTGATGAGTGTTTCCAGCAGCTCCTGGATGATAAGCCGGCTGTGTTGAATTTCTGTTTCGTTGACAAATTTTGTAAAGCCACTTATATCGGGAATAAAAAGCAGCCCTTTGTTGTCCATTTTTCTTTTAAAGTTAGGGTGTTTTTTTACTTAAATTACTATAAAAAAATGCGGGCGTTTGTGGGGCAAATATTTAAATATTTCTTGTTATTGATGGGAGTGATCATCCTGGTAATTATCAGAGAGAGTTTGCCGGTGATCAGTGGGTATGGGGCGAAGGTGGTTTGCTCGGGAGTATTTGTTGCCGGCCGGGCGAAGGTGGATGTGGTGCGGGAGGATCTGGCCAGTTTCCCGATGGATCTGGCTTCGGTGACGGTGGATGAGAGGGACAGTAGTGTTACGGCTTCGGTGTGGGGGATTGCCAGGCGGAAGGCTATTTATCGTCGGGGATTGGGGCAACGCTG
>Ga0207671_10000973_pt1 | contig 35502 bp, 30 predicted proteins | sample KBSC24metaG_FD_184352 | JGI IMG/M metagenome (GOLD analysis project Ga0207671, IMG submission 184352) | Corn rhizosphere microbial communities from Kellogg Biological Station, Michigan, USA - KBS C2-4 metaG (SPAdes) (version 2) | ecosystem: Host-associated > Plants > Roots > Rhizosphere > Soil...
GGGGTGGTAAGGTCACAAAGTGTCCCTTTGCCCGGCGACTGAAGTCACGGCTGGTAAGGTCACAAAGTGTCCCTTTGCCCGGCGACTGAAGTCACGGCTGGTAAGGTCACAAAGTGTCCCTTTGCCCGGCGACTGAAGTCACGGCTGGTAAGGTCACAAAGTGTCCCTTCGGACACTGCAGAGAACACCTTTGGTGTGTCTTTCTTCAGTCGGCGCAGGCTGACTTTGTGACCTTACCACCCCGTGAATTCATTCGCCAGGGCAGCAGTCGCTTGATATACCGTTTTCATTACACTGTCCTGACAACGAAAAGCTTCTCTCCCCCTACCCCTCCGCCACAATCCTCAGCACATCGTCCCCGTAATCCGCGGCCTTCTTAGGACCAATCCCTGCAATCGCCAGCATTTGCGCCGTATTGCGCGGCTCGGCGGCGGCAATATGGTTCAGCATATTGTCGCTGAAGATCACATATGGCGGCACACGGCGCTCGCGTGCCTGCTCCGTCCTCCATGCCTTAAGGCGCGCCAACAGCCCCTGCTGGCTCTCCGTCAGTCCCTCAGCCGTTCGGACAGCCGCAGGCGCTCGCTTCGACGAGTCACGCTTGCTGTGCGATGTAGCCGATGAGGCGCGGACAGATGCCTTCGTGGGCCGCAGCGGCACTTCGTACTTCTCCGGCACACATATGTCGCATGATTCGCAATTCGCCGCATACCAGCGGTCGCCGAAATACCGCGCGATCGCCGCATGGCGGCATGTGTCTCCCGTGTAATTGAGCATGGCGCTCGTGCGGCTCTTTGCCAGCGCCGCTCGATCGCGCAGCAGCGCCTCAAGCCGGGCTTTCGCTCCCGGAGGAGGCGGCAGTATCTCGAACATGGGAGAGCGGCCCGAGGCTCGGAACGATATGACGCCTTCATCCTGCAGAGCCATCAGCATTAGCTCCAGATCCATCGGCGCGACGCCGACATGCCCTGCCAGAGCGAGCGGCGGCATCGGCTCATCCAGCATCTCCGTCAGCCTTCGCAGCGATGTATCCGCATCCGTGCCGATATCCCGCCTCAGGCTTACCGTCAATGTCTCCGCAAGGTCCGTATGCCGCCGCAGCAGGCCTACCTGCTCAAGAAGCGGAATGGCGGTGCGAAGCCGGTCGGACTCGCGTCCCAAATAAGAGGAGAGATCATCTGCGGGAAGTGGTCCAATACGGCCCACAGCGCCCCGTATGGTCTTGTAGACGCGCTCTGCGTCGTCAATGTCGATAGTCTCTTCCCGCAGGTACCGCAGAGCGCTCGCCATATCAGCCTTGGAGTGCAGCAGCACACACCGTGACGGCGCTCCGTCGCGCCCGGCGCGACCGGCCTCTTGGTAATAGTTCTCAAGGCTGCTCGACGGATTGTAGTGGATCAGGGCGCGAATGTCGCTCTTGTCCACGCCCATGCCGAATGCCACGGTGGCGGCCATCACCCGTATGCTTCCGTCCATAAAGCGATCCTGGGCCGCCGTGCGCTCATCAGGGTCAAGACGCGCATGGTAGAACCCGGCTTTCAAACCGTCCTGCTGAAGCAGCTCGGCAATATCTTCGCACTTCTGCCGCGAACGCGCATAGACGAGAATTGGGCCTTCCTCTTCGTGACACAGGTCACGCAGGCACTGCCGTTTCTCCTCTTCACCACTGACCTCACGGCATGAAAGACGCAAATTGTCGCGGAACGTGGGACGGACGATGCGCGTCATCCGGCGGCCAAGCTGGCGCTCGATGTCGTCCTGAACGGATGGGGTAGCGGTCGCAGTTACAGCAAGCACACAGCGAGGAGCAAGAAACTCCACGGCGCGGCCGACAGCGCGGTAATCCGGACGGAAATCGTGGCCCCACTGCGAGATACAGTGGGCTTCGTCCACAACAAGCAGAGATACCGGCGCACGGCGCAGCGCATGTAAAAACGCAGGCTGCCTGAGGCGCTCCGGCGCAGCATAGATCAGGCGATACTTGCCGTTGGACACGTCACGAAGCCTGCGCCAGACTTCGCCGGCATCGAGAGAGGAATTGATAATCGTTGTAACGGCGTTCAGATCGGCGGGAGCAGAGCGTATCTGGTCCTTCATCAAGGCAATCAACGGTGAAAGGACAAGGGTGACGCCCGTCGAGATACTTGACGGGAACTGGTACGTCAGCGATTTACCGCCGCCTGTGGGAAGCACGGCAAGGGTATTTCGGCCCGCCAGCACGGATTCGATGACTTCGCGCTGGCCTGGCCTGAAGGCTTGATGGCCGAAAAGGCCATGGAGATGCTGTTCTAGATCCTCGTTAACGACCGTCACTGCGCAGTCCGCGCCTCAGCATTGTTCGCCACGAAATTGCTCGGCTTGAAATCGCCGCGGGTGAGGCAAAGAGCGTCAACGGCAAGCGTATAGTGTCCATCGGCGCGCCGCTTCTCCTGAACCAGAATCTCCAGCGTGTGATTACCCGGTTTAAGCGTCAGATTGCCCAGGTTAGACCAAACAAAATGGCCGCCGTATGGCTCGCCGTCTGGCGCAATCGACCGAATCTCGTGATATGCCCCTCCGTCCACGCGATAACTGAACGGCGACGTCTGATCGCTGTTCAATGGGCTGCCGCCGAGCCAGAGCGTGTAGCGGCCTGGTGTGTTTACGCTGAATTTGTATGAAGCCTGATAGCCGTGGCCGCTTCCCGATGGCAGCAGAGGTGGATCGTTGGCGTCATCGAGCGAGAGATACGCTCCGCCGCTAGCTTGCGGATCGGTTGCCAGCGAATCGAATGTATGGTTTGATGTTGCTTCGCCTTCGAAGCGCGTGAAGGGCTGCAAATCGCGCAGCATACTGTTCACAAGATTCGAAAGCAGCGTCAGGCGGAGGCCGGATGTATCCGCCTTGTCGTCCAGCTTATTCATGGCGTAAAACAGCCGCGTCTTGTACGAATCTGTTAACGTTCCCTGATCCGCCGCCATTTTGATCAGGGCATCGGCCTGGCGCTTCGCTTCGTCCGTAAGTTCAAGCGGCAGAGGAACCTTATTCACACGGCGAATCACAATCGGCTCACTGCCGACGGGAACGCTCCAAACACCGTTCTTATCCTTAACCGACATCACATTTCCGGCTGCATCGGAAATGACAGGTTTAACATTTTTGCCGAAAGGCAGGCGAACCGATGACAGATCGGGGTTCGTCGACCATAGCACGAATGCCGTGGAGCCGTGTGCTGTGTCCAGGTAGTTGTAACAGTGAAGCGACGGCCCCATGGGAATAAGCGATCCCGGCTGGTGTGTCGGCAGCCACCATACGCCACTTCGCAGCTTCTTAGCGCGCAGGCCAAGTCCGGGAATGCTTGATGGATACGGCAGTACCGGCCCATCGGCCGCCGTAACCTGCGGTGAAGCTTCGAAGCTGGCGGCATACGACGACATCCAGCTGAGCTGATCCGGTACGGCGACCATATTGGCCTTGTCAAATCGGTCTACAGGCAGTCTTTGCAAAGCGGCCGTAAAGAATCCGCGCGCGCCCACGTTCTGCAGCTCATCCCAATCGTTGAACAGAACGGCGCGGGAATCATAGCCCGGCGTCGTTTTCGACGCGTAATCTCCGGTGTCCAACGTATCGCTGACAATAAGCCAGCCCGGGCGGCTCCAGCCCTGAATGTCGGCATAGCCGCCGGAGCTTGCAGCCGAACTCAATTGCGTGCCATGTCCGTAAGCCATGATCCCAAGGCCGTCAAACCCGCCTTCATGGGAATCATTTACGTAGATCGACATATCGCGAGCGCAGCGATAAACCACGGGAACGTTTGCCACGGACTTTTTCAGGACATTGGCCAGCGCGTTCATATATCCACGGACGCTATCTCTACGAAACTGAGCGATGTCTTCCCACTCATGCCCCATCATCTTGGGCTTATTGATAATGGTGTAAGTGGCGGCCTTCAGCGGATCGTAAAGAACAGGGATGCCCTTTGGACCGTTCCAGAGTGGAATGCACCGTGCCGCGGTCGCAAAGTCCGGCAGGTCGCGCTGCTGCACGCCCCACCCCTGGTTAAGATCGTCAACATTGTGATCGTACTGCTTCACAAGCCACGCCTGGAAGCCTAACCGGTATCCGTCCGATGTTGGGACCACATTGGCCACATCGCCCTCGAAGCTGAGGTTCCGGACAATCGGATCCAGGAAGAATCGGAAACCGGGACCTAGCTTGACGTGCGAGAAGTACCCAAGAAGGCGATCCCGGTAGTCGTCGTATCCCTGCCATAAGTCCGGAAGCCTGCTCTCAGGCGTGCCGTCAAGGAACTGGCGCTCCGGGTAAAGAAGAAGCACGTCGTCCGGCCCCGCCCCGCGAGGCGTCGCTTCCGCGGTCTCTCTATCCACGATCTTGGCTTTGCCAAGGATCGGATCCTGCGTATCCGTGGACGCAATCCCGTAAAATGCGCTCGTGAGCCCGGTGAGATTGCCGAAGCGAACGGTAGATCCAGGGCCGACCTGCCGGTACAGTTCCGGCTTGACCACGAAGCCTGTCAGTGGTGAGGTATGGCAGTCGGCAATTTCTAAACCATATCGAAAGCCGTTGGCATCGAGATAGTCGATCATGCGCTGTACGGCAGCCGCCGGAATACTCGTCAGTCCCGCGGCTCCTGAAGTGAGATACAGATCCAGCACCCGATGCTCATGCAGAACGCCCAGAGCCGCGACATCGGCTTTCCAGTTATCCTCTGTTTGTCCGTCAGTCCAGTAGTGCGGCTCGAATGCGCCTCCTACCGGAAGATATGGCTGCGAATCCCAGCTAAGAGTGTGTCCATCGTCAATGCTCCAAGTATGGTTCCCACCCTGCCCGTCGCGATAGACCTGAAGGGCCATTGTCGGAGCGGGCGGAGGCGGTGGAAGTGGAGCGGGAGCAGGCGCTTGAACAGGAGCTTTGCGTTTTGCAGCTTCAGAGGGCGTCCCCGAGGCAAACGCGCAGAGCGCGGCCGCGCCGAGGACTGACTTCGTGATAGTTCTTTTCATGATATGCACGGACAGGTCGCCGGCGAATGCCGGCAGATATTACGGTTGTGTCGGCGCATCCACTCCCAAAAGAGCCAGCGCATTGCGCAGCGTAATGAGGGTGGCAGACAGAATTTCGGACTGGCCTTCCTGAACTTCTTCGCCATAGCCAAGGCCGTCGAACAGGGCAGCAACTTCCAACGTGTACTGAGCAATACGGTGCGGCGCGAACTTTTGTGCCGCAATACGAACCTCTTCCGGAAATTCCGAAAGCTTCGTGATAAGCTGAGCCTCCGGTCCGCCGGACGGCAGCGCATTCAACCGATCCGCATCAGGCTCTTCCTTAGGCGCTTGCGTCAGTGCCGCCGTTATACGAGCGCTCGTATTTCGGACGGCAAATAGAGGATTGCTGCCATCCTTGCGCGCGGCCAGGTCAAGATCTATGTTGAGTTCTTCCGACGGTGGCTGCAATAGATAGAAGAACCTCGCAGCATCGCTTCCGATCTCGTCGATCAGATCGGCCTTCAGTTCAAGGACATCTCCACGGCGGATACCCGTCTTTACGAACTCGCCGTACCTTATGACTCGAACCGGCTGATACAGCAGAATATCAAGCCGCGCTGGATCATAACCACAGGCTTTCACAACCGCCTTGGTTCGTGCGACGTACCCCGAGTGGTCTGCGCCCCAGACATCAATAGCCTTATCAAACCCACGGTCGAACTTGTCTTTGTGGTATGCCGCATCACCCGCGATATAGGTATACGTCCCATTCGCCCGAACAAGGACACGGTCGTTACCGTCTCCCAGGCGCGTACTCTGGAACCAGACAGCGCCATCCTTGACATACGTATAGCCGTTTTCCGTCAGCGCTTCAATGACGGCGCGAACGCGGCCATCGCCGTGGAGGCTTTCCTCACTGAACCAGTTGTCGAACTGCACGCCGAGCGCCGTAAGGTCGGCTTGCTGCTGGGCCAGCATTCCTTGTTGGGCCATTTCCCGGAATGCCTGTACAGTCTGAGGATCGTCCGCGGCAGAGCCTTCAAATTTGTTGCCGTGCTCAGTTACGATTGACTGCGCAATGGCAGTTACATAGCCGCCCGAGTAGAGCCAATCAGGATCGTCATAGGGAGATTCCAACGCGCCTTCGGGATGTCCCAGCAGCTTTCGATAGGCGTGGAACACAGATCGGCCGAAATTGGCCATCTGCTTGGAGTTCAAGGCATCGTTGATGTAGAACTCGCGCGTCACCTGGCGTCCGGATGCCGCAAGTATCGAAGCCAGCGTGTCCCCGATCACGGCGCTGCGGCCGCCGGTTACGCTTATCGGCCCGTTAGGGTTGGTCGATACGAACTCGACGATCACGCGATCGCCGTCATCGCGCTTCGTATGCCCGTAGGTCGTATCTTCTTCGAGAATGCGGCGAATGACGGTTGTATACAGTGCGTCCTGTGTCATTAGTTTAAATCATTGCTCCAGGAACTGCCCAAAAGCGGGCCAGAATAGCGCGATACCCCGCGCGAGGAGATAGGCAAGCATGAAACCGCACAACACCTGAACAAATCCCATGTTCCAGACCCTGCGAATAATGCGAAACCGGCCGGATGCCCACGGAGATTCGGCGCGTCGCATCAATACTTCATGCGCAGCTCGGATGGCGCTCTGGATCTGTTTATCGGTTGCAGGTTTCGTTGCTAGCCAGTACTGCATAAAAGCCCCGACGCGCCGCCAATAGGTCAATGTCAGGGGCGCAGCCAGGATTACGCCAAGCAAGGCGCTTTGAAACGGATCCCAATTTCTGTCGGCGCCTATGCCGAAAACGACGAGAAAAACCAGGAGAAAGATATGCAGACCAACCAGCAGGTTTGTGCCGCATCGGGGGTGAACCCGGGGCATCGATCGCACATGGGCGGGAGTGAGCGGCATCCCCTGCTCCACGCAGTGTACAACCTGGTGTTCGGCGGCATGAGTGCCCGAGAGCGGCAGCAGCCGCAGACAAATCAAAACAAAAAGCACCGGCAGCGCTTCGCTAACCGGGGACCAGATATTCCTTAATAGTCCGAGACTTAATAGCCCCAAACTCCCTGCCCCAAAAGAATGCTGCGCAGCAAGATGGCTGTATGAGGAATCGATCGCGCCGCCCACAAGTGAAATCACCAATTGCGACAGCAGACCTATGAGCATGAGCGATGCGCCGGTTAGCGCAAGTCCCCAGAAACCTACTCCGCCGCTGCTGACACCATCCGTCAGGTAAACGCCAAGGGGGGTCGCCATGCCTCCGAGACGCGGAGCGTTGCTTGAATTGTCGGCGCCTCCGGTGGGATCGTCAGCGCGAGCCAGACGCGCAAGCAGTCGCCCCGACTGCGGATCCATAATCGGCAGGGACCGTAGTCCGGATTTCCTTAGCCGTTCAAGCGCGCTTGCAATGGTGGCGGCATCTTCCACGGCGATATAATCGCCTGGTATCACCTCTTCTGATTCGGCGCTCGTGCTGTTCTGGTAATCCATCAAACCTATCTAAAGATCATACCGTTCACCCCGCCAAAAGTCAACGCGCATTCCAGGGTGTTAAAGGCGAATTGTGTCTTCAAATAGCAATAACGCCAGTTAATGGCCGCTCCGGCAACATATGCGAAACCATTGCTAACACTTAAGCGTTTTAAGTCCATCATGCAGTGGTTTCTATTAACAGTGGCGGTAGGATGGCTGACATTGGTTTTCGTGCGCCGCCGGATCGCCCGGGACAATGAACGATACGAGGAAAGCCTGCGCCAGGAGTTCCGCGATCGTGTGGCATTGGACCCTCTCAATGTCGGCGCGTATGAGATGCTCGGCGATTCGCTATGGCGGGCCGGCCGGTTTGAGGAAGCCCGGCAGACTTATGAGCAGGCCGTAACAGTAGCTACCGTCAGCACTCCCACAGAGCAAACAAAATATCGCCTGCGCCTGCTTGAACAGGATCGCCTGGAACGCGAGGGCCTCGCTCCCCCAACCCGCCGCGACGTCATTTGTCCTCGCTGCGGCGCGATCAATCCCTCGACATACCTCCGTTGCGAAAACTGCGAGGGCACGCTTCTCGTGGATTCTTTTTGGGTCGCCATGCGGCAACCCGAGAACATTCGAGCCGGCCTGGAAATGGCCGCCATGCTGGGCGTAATCGCAATCTGCCTCGCGCTCGTTGCCGCGCTGCCCGGAGAAGTCAAAGGCTGCGTCATGATCTCCTCCACCGCAGTCTGCATCTGGCGCTTCATGCAAGCCATAGAAGGCCGGCGCGGGTAAGAGGCCCCCCTGCCCCCGCCCACCAGTGGGCCTTATAATGGGGAAGAGTTAACGATGCCTATTACAAGGTTGCGCCAGCTTCTTTGCTAACTGGTGAGAATAGGCAACACTTATTCCACAGATGACCAGCAATGAACCTGAAGCTCTCGGTTATTTGTGAACGTAACTTCTTCCCCCAGGATTGGGGGAGTCGAGCCCAAGCGAGACAGGGGGCTCCTCTCTTAACAGTTATTTTGACACTGCCCATCGTCAAATGCTAAAATACGGCCGCAATGTCCCTATTACAAAATATACCGTGGCTGTCGGCCAACGTTCTCAATAAACTTGATGTCGGCACGGATACCCTGTTGTCCGTACTGAAGATCATCGCATTTTACATAATCGTACGGTTGATCCTGCGCCGCCTCATCGCGCGGGTTGTCGTGCCGCTGGTAACCCACAGCCACACAATCGCAGACAGCGCCTACTCCGGCCGCATCAAGACCCTGGCCGGTCTAATGAACAGCATTACGTCCTACGTCCTTGCATTCGTATTCGGAGTAATGCTCCTGCGCGCCGTACATCTCGATCCTGTTCCCCTTCTCACCACCGCCAGCGTTGCTGGCCTCGCCGTCGGCTTCGGCGCTCAGAAGCTCGTCAAGGACGTCATCTCGGGCTTCTTCATTCTTCTGGAAAATCAGTACGCCATCGGAGAATACGTCACCATTGGCGGCACCACCGGCGTCGTTGAAGAAGTAGGAATGCGCACGACCCAGATTCGCGACGACCTTGGCCGCCTCTACATCATCTCGAACGGGGACATCACACAGGTCTGCAACCAGAGCCGCGGCCCCGTAGAAACCTTCATCGAGATCTCAGTCGCGCCAACCACCGATGTGGCAAAGGCAACCGAAATCATCAACAAAACAGGCGATGAAGTGGCAAAAGACCACAGCGACCTCGGCTACTCCGAACCGCCCCGCGTTCAGGGGATCGGCGCCATGGACGCCGCAAAACTCACATTCCGCGTAACCTGCCGCACCGACAACCCCATCCGCCTCATGGATGCCCAGATTGCTCTGCGCGGCCGAGCACGAGAAAACCTAGTCGCCGAAGGGATTGCGCTGGCGTAGGTGATCCTACTCCGTGGGGGCCTCCGTGCCCCTCTCTTATATTAGGGACAACTTGTGGGAGCAGGCCTCCGCGCCTGCTTATCCTACTCCGAGCCAATACCATTCAAATAATGCATTCGCGGTTCACCCAATATGAATATTAGGCCTATGCTTGTGGTAAGCTCTGCGGGCTAGGAGCAGAGGGGCGACTCATATTAGCCCGCAGGGCTTACCACAAGCATAGACCTCAGCTTCAGCCGGGGGAAGGCGCTTCTACTGCAACGTCTGCGTCTGCGCCGCTGCCTGAATTCTCGCTCCCAAATCCACGGTCTCCGCATCGCGGACCATGCAGCCGACGACATAATGCCCGTCATCCGTCGAAGCCGGAGCAAGGGCGAATACCGTCACATGGGCTGCAACATCGGGAAGAGCAAATGGGCGGAAGATCTCTGCTGCCGCGGAGCCGGGATTGTACAGGAACCGCAGCTTCAGGAAAACCGGTGGAGGCTGCACGGGCAGTATGCCAAGACGCAAGGTCTGCTCGCCAGGCGCGTGCTCGTAAACGAACACTCCGCCGCGATTGCCAAATTCTGAGCCGGCATCCAGGGCGAACATCGAAAAGTATGTGCCGAGGCTTTGCGGCGAACCGTCGGTCATAACTCCTCGCAGCGCGGTCAGGACTTCCAGTATCGACCGGCGTGGAACCGTCCGCCTCGATATCGTGTCACCGAGCGCCCCGGAAAACTCGGACGGCATCCGCAGCAGCTCGTAGTATCCACCCCGCCCGCTAAACACGGCCCGTGCTACATCGTTGGCATATGTGTCCCCATCGCCCACAAGCCTCTTGATGTACGCGATTCCGGCGGCATCGGCGGAGAGTATTTGATCGTGTGCTGCGTACGCAGATTGTTTTTCGATATCCATCATTTCTCGGTTGGAACGATAATGCCTTGCATAATGATTCGCTGCGCAAGCAGGAACACCAGGAGCGTCGGCAGGGAAACAAGAGTCAGCGCCGCGAGAACAATATATCCCGGCGGTCCGCTGGCCTGCATCTCATAGATCCAGACCATCAGCGTCCACATCTTTGGATCCTGGCAGATGATCAGGGCGAACAGGAATTGGCCGTACGCCAAAGTGAATGCGCCCAGCGCTATAACGGCAAAGATCGGCTTGGAAAGCGGCAGAGTGATGGTCCAGAACATGCGCATCTCGCTTGCGCCGTCGATCATCCCCGCCTCATACAGGTCTTTCGGCAAACTGTCGAAAAAGCCCTTCAGCAAAAATATCCAGTACCCGTTGGCCGCCGCCGGCAGAAGAAGCGCCCAGAACGTGTTCAGCAGGTGGAACTCCTTGAGCAGCAGGAAGTTCGGAATAGTCGAGACCTCTGCGGGGAACGCCATCGTCGCCAGCAGGAACAGGAGAAGCGATGTGCCGTAAGGCAGGCGGTACCGCGAGAGCGCATAGGCGCACAGCGGGTTGACCAGAAGCGCTGTCAAGACAGCAAGGGCGCAATAGACGATCGTCGTGACCAGCGCGCTGCCGTGCAGCGCCACATAGTCGAAAACGAGACGATAATTGCGGGTCAGGAAATCCCCGCGCAGCGATCCCTCATGAGCCGACGCATACAGCGCATCGGACTGCCAGACCGGCGGACGAAGCATCGCGGCATCGGCCGCACTCAAGCTATACTTTGCGCTTGCCCATTCCCGATACCGGTTCTCCAGCGTATCTACAGAAAGCGCCTTTGCCGGAGCGGCCACCTTCAGGAAATCAAGCCAATCAAGCAGCGGCGGCCCGGAAGGCGGCAACGTCGCGACCTGCGGAAGCGACACAGATGCAAACCCGGCTGCCTGGCTGAGATGCGCCTTGTTATATTCGGAGATATTTCCATGATACCGCTGCTGCAGAAATGAGCGGTAAGCATCCGCTGCATCCGGCGCGACCACGCAGAATGGCAGCGGCAGTTTGGTGCGCACGAACGTCTCCCAGTCCTTGCTCTGTGCGGCATTGCCGCTTGCTCTCTCCGGCAAACGGACATCGGTAAAGTTTGTGTACGTTGTGCCCCATGCGGTATTGAGATCGGCGATCTTTCCCGAATACTGCTCCTCTTTCAGCCAGGCCCCATAAAGTGGATCAGCCAGGACAGGACGAAACCAGTCCGAACTCAGGCCGGCTTCGAACTCATGCCAATCCTGGGTCTTGCGAGTCGCATCGGGAAGCCATGTATGCTTTGTCGGCTGCTCGAAGGGCGGAACGACAGAGAGAAACGATGTGTCTTCCTCGGTATACGCCTTGTCGAGAGCGGCGATATCGCCGTGAAACTTTTCGTTCAGATAGGCATGGTATCGGTCGAGGGTACGGCTGGGCGTGTATGCCGTCCCCTTCCCCATAAACCCGCTCTGTTTGAACTGCTGAGGCTGGGACGCAAAAAACTTCTGCCACTCGGCCGCCCTGTTTGCGGTGTCGGGGGACGGGAGCACAACATCCTGAAGTGTCGCGAACTGGTGATCGTAAGTCGAGCTGATCGCGGCAGGGTCGCCGCCATATTTGTCCTCGGCGTACTTAGCAAAGAGTGGCGCCGTCTGATGCATGTAGGCGGGAACGATCGAGTAATCGTTCTGGTCGTAATCGGATGTTACCGACGATCCGATCATGACGAGAAAGGGATAGACCGTGGTAACGGCGCCCGCCGAGAGTATGAGATACAGGAGCGCTATCGTCAAGCGCATCTTCGGCGACCGGCGGCCGACTACGGAGATCAGAGGCATGCGTTTATTATAACGCCTATGGGCGTCCGCTCGAACACATGGACGAGAACTCGCGGCGGCAATCGTCTGAAATCGTCGCCGGGGCAAGTATAATTCCGAATGGAATTGCGCTCCGGACTTTGACGACTCCCCGGAACGGTTACGCCTGCGCAGAAAGTAACAAACGACCCATGATCATCCTCACCGGCGCCGCCGGCTTTATCGGCAGCGTTCTGCTCAAAGCACTAAACGATCGAGGCATCGACGACGTCCTCGCAGTCGACACGCTGGGTTCGAAGGGCAAGTTCATGAACCTTCGTGGAAAGCAGTTCGGCCTTCTCTCGCCGGACCTGCTTCACGATAAGCTTGCCAGCGGCCTCATTCGCCCCACGGCGATCCTGCACATCGGCGCGAATACAAACACATCCGACCCCGATGCCGATGCGATGTACCGCAAGAACACGGATTACACCCAGAAACTCGCCGACATCGCCGTTCGCGAAGGCATCCGCTTCATCTATGCGTCCTCAGCCAGCGTATACGGCGACGGCGCATTCGGCTTCTCCGACGACGACTCCTTGACACCCAAATTGCAGCCACTCAACCCCTATGCATGGTCCAAGTGGCTGTTCGATGCTCACGCCATCCGCTACGGCTGGTCGGACAAGGTTGTCGGCCTCAGGTTCTTCAACGTCTTCGGCCCCAATGAGTACCATAAGGGGTTCATGGCGTCCGTCGTGTATCACTCGTACAAGCAAGTGCTGGATACCGGCAAGATCAAGCTATTCCAGTCCCACAGGCCCGAATACAACGACGGCGAGCAGCGCCGTGACTTTGTGTACGTGGACGACCTCGTTCGCGTGATCCTATGGCTGCTGGACAATCCGTCGGTCAACGGCATCTATAACCTCGGCACCGGCAAAGCTCGAACCTACAACGATCTCGCAGGCGCGATCTTCAAGGCTCTTGATAGAGAGCCGAATATCGAGTATGTGCCCACTCCCGAGTCGATCCGCAATTCCTACCAGTACTTTACGGAAGCCGACATGTCCAAGCTGATCGCCGCGGGATATCCCAACCCGTTCCTGACGCTCGAAGAATCGATCCGTCAATACGTCCGCGAGCACCTGCAGCAGACAAATCCCTATCGGTAGAGAGGCTCTTGGGCAGCCCAAATAAAACCTGGCATGCATTAACGCACACCGGCCGCAATGTCCCCCATTCAGGGGATGTTGCGGCCGGATTGCTATGGTAACCTGAGTGAATTATCGACAAATACAAATTCAGGCTTGATATCATGTATTTCCATTCGCTGCCTATCGCCTCCGCCGGTCTCACCGGAGCAATGAGCCACTGCTCTACGCTGATCGAGCTTCCCAATGGGGATCTTCTCTGCTCCTGGATGACCGGGGCATACGAACCGGCTCCCGACCAGCATCTCGTGGTAGCGCGACTGGCTCGTGGATACGCCGAGTGGGATCTTCCAATCCACCTGCCTCAAACCGGCGGGAGACCGGAAGGTCAGCCCGTGTTTCTCCTCGACAGTTCCGATATGTTGTGGTTGTATCACGTCGTCAACTCCGGCACGACATGGAACACGGCAAGGATTCACCGGCGTTCGTCGGCCGACTATGGGCATACCTGGTCTGCTGCCGAATGCCTGGGATTTGACGAAGGAATAATGCTGCGTTCGCGAGCGCTGCAGCTCGCCGATCAGCGTTGGGCGCTCCCTGCATATGATGAACTTACATGGAGTTCCTTTATGCTGATTAGCGACGATGATGGGGGCACATGGCAAAAAAGTGGAAAGATCGAAACAGAGCCGGGCAATATCCATCCCTGTCCGGTACACGTTTGCGATAGACAGTATATCGCGTACTTGAGAACAGGCGGTCCCGGAGGCTGGATCTGGCGCACCGCATCTTATGACGGATGCCAAACCTGGTCTCCTGCAACGGCGACAGCCATTCCAAACCCGAACTCGGGAATTGACCTGCTCAGGCTCTACAGCGGAGCGCTTGTCCTCGCATTTAACAATAGCGCCACACTCCGCAGTCCGATATGCGTAGCGCTATCCGACGATAATGGAACGACATGGCCTCACTGCCGGACACTGGACGACCGCCAGGGAGAGTTCTCATACCCCACATTGCTGCAATCCGAATGCAGCTATATCGAGCTTGTTTACACGCACAGGCGCGACTATATCTGCCACGCGCATTTCGACGAGGAATGGCTCCGGGAAGGATGCCCACTGCAGGCTCCGCTGAAGATTGCTGCGCCAACCTGGGACGCCCAGGAATTTGCTATCCGCGAAGGATCGAAGTATCTCTTGGCGTAGTAATAATCGGCTGCGCGACATAGATCGGGGTAAGCACACGGTGGTCGTCGGCCGGACCAGCCTCCATACGAGCGGCGGCAGCAAGAGCCATGCCTTCCGCGGTAGGCCAGGCAAGTGTCGTCTTGACTCCGGGCAGCGATTTGACGACCACAGCAGAGCCGATGACGTGCAGTTCTGTGGCTGCTCCGTAAGCCCCGCACCGTTCCGATAGAACATCGGGCGCAACGGTAAAGGCAGGACCGTCCGGAGCGCCGGACTTGAAGAACTGCGCATAGACCTCATTCCGCCGCGACGGAGCCACTACGAGCGTGACACCCTGATCGCCCGCAATCGCCGCGTAAGCATGAAACGTCTCGAAGCCGTAAAGCGGGATATCCAGAGCCATCGCAAGGGTCTTGGCGGTTGTGACGCCAACCCGCAGGCCTGTGAACGATCCCGGCCCGAGACCGACTGCCACTCCCGTCAGATCTTTCAATGCCACACCTTCAGACTTCAACATCGCATCGATCCGGCTGAGCAGCTTGCTTGAGAGCGTGCGGCGCCCTTCATATACGAGAGATGACTGCACATTGCGAACATCGGTCGAATTACAGAGGGCCAAAACGGCATGGTCGCAAGACGTATCCAGGAGAAGGATGCTCATTGCTTCGCCAGTTCCTCAAGAAGCTCCGCGCAGCGGGTGCCGAAGGCGGCGAAATCCCAGGTTCTCTCCGCATCGCCGGAAATAGAGATCTTGATATCAAGCCGGTCAGCAGGCAGAGCGTCCGTGATCTTGTCGGCCCACTCGATCACCGTAACGCCGTCGCTGTCGATATAATCCTCGAATCCGATGTCGGGAAGATCGTCCGGCCCCGATAGGCGGTAGACGTCGAAGTGATACAGCGGAATATGTCCACTGAGATGCTCTGCGATAATGGTGAAAGTCGGGGAGCTTACCGGAACATCCTTCGGTATGCCGAGCCCAAGAGCCAGCCCCTGTGTAAATGTGGTCTTGCCCGCGCCGAGGTCTCCGGACAGGCAGATTACGTCGCCGCCTTCCGCCAATTCTCCAAGGCGTGTCGCAATAGCGACCGTCTCATCTGCGTTTTGAGTTGTTACTTTCCAGTTTTTCACGATCTGAAATGATCCCAGCCCGAAGTTAAGTTCACATCGGCGCGGCCGTCCGCAATGGTAATTCGGAAACCGGACTTGGTGATCTCGCCGATTGCGGTCACCGGCACGCCTGTCTCTTGAATTGCGGCTTTCACAGTATCGACATCTCCGGGCGCAACACAAAACAGCAATTCATAGTCCTCGCCGCCCTGCAGCGCCCATGTCAGCGCATCCTTGTTCACAATCCGCGCAGCTCGGACAACACTCTCCGCAACCGGAATATCTTCACTGGCGATTCGCGCTCCTACGCCCGATGCGGCGCACAGTTTTTGCAAATCGGCAGCGATCCCGTCACTGAGATCCATGGCCGCGTGCACAAGCCCCGTTTCGGCAGCAGCGCGCGCAGCAACAACCCGCGGCTGAGGACGGCGGTGAAGATTGACGAGATCCTTATCCAGGCGTTCGGCGCGAGGCAGGCCGGTTTCCGCCAGCAGAGCCAGCCCTGCGGCAGAGCTGCCTAACGAACCCGTGACCAGGATCTGATCCCCCACCCGCGCGCCGCTGCGGGTAAACGCCTGCCCTGGAGCAACCTGTCCCAGCTGCGTAATCGAAATGACGAGATTCTTGGGCGTCGTGTTTGTATCTCCGCCCGCCAGACGCGCGCCGTATCGGGTCAGGCAATCGACAAAGCCATCATAGAATCGATCGAGATTTTCGACACTCTCCGAAGAATTGCAGGCGAGGGAGACAAACGCAAGCGTGGGAACAGCCCCCATCCCCGCGATGTCCGAAAGGTTTACGGCAGCGGACTTCCAACCGATGGAGTAAAAATCGCTCCACTCGCGCCGGAAGTGAACGGCCTCGACAAGCATGTCCGTCGTGACAACGACGTGCCTGTCTCCCGGATCAAAGACAGCGGCATCATCGCCGATCCCCACCGAAAGCCCATGCTGAGGCACCTGCCCCCCGGTATAGTTTTTCTTAATGCGGCCGATCAACCCAAATTCGCCGCCAATATCTTTAATCAGCATATTAATTCGCCGGCTCTCCTCCCCAGCCCTCCCCGCCCACCAGTGGGTCTTGAAGGGGAGAGGAGGTAAGAGAGGAGCACTTATCGCAAGTATTCCTCATCTTAAAGCCCCTCTCCTCCGGGGAGGGGTTGGGGAGGGGAGCCTATGACAGTATCTCAGTTTGCAGGACCCAGATCTGACGACTGGGTCTCCAAACACATAGGCCCGGCGCCAGCGGCGCCGGGCCTATGTGTAGATATACGGCCAGGAAAGAGTCCGGCTACTCCATCAGCGACAATGGATTCTGCAGCAGCTTCTTGAGTTCCTGCAGGAACCCTGCGCCTACAGCGCCGTCCATCACACGGTGATCGCCACTGAACGTGACATTCATGCGATGACGCACTGCGATAGTCACACCATCCTCAAGAACGACCGGCTTGGGCTTAATGCTCGCAACAGCGAGAATCGCGCCCTGCGAAGGATCGATAATCGCCGTGAAGTTCTCCACGTCGAATGTCCCCAGGTTGGAAACAGTGAAGGTTCCGCCTGTGTATTCATCGGTCTGCAGCTTCTTGTCGCGCGCCTTCTTAATCAGTTCACGAGCCGTGCGCGCAACCTGTCGCAGAGGAGCAGAATCTGTATTTTTTACCACGGGAACGATCAATCCATCGTCCAAAGCAACTGCGATACCGACATGCACTCCTGCGCCGGGATAGATCTTTCCGTCGCGGAAAGATGCATTCGCGCCCGGGAACTTCACAAGCGCCTTCGCGGCCGCCTTAACGACCATGTCGTTGAAGGAGATCTTAGGCAGCGACTCGTCGTAGCTGTTGAGCTTCTCTCGCAGCGCTATCGCCTCCGTCATATCGATCTCGGAAGTGACATAGAAGTGCGGGATCGTCGTCTTGCTCTCCACCATTCGGCGCGCAATCGTGCGCCGCATCGAGGAAAGCTCGATCGGTGTCGTAGAAGGCGCCGGTGTGGAAGGAGCGGCCGGAGCAACGGCGGCAGGCTTGGCAGCCGGCGCGGATGCCTTCTGCTCGGCGAATGCGCGAACGTCAGCTTCGATAATCCTGCCGTGCGGTCCTGTGCCCGTAACCTGCGCCAGTTCAACGCCCTTGTCGCGAGCGACTCTGCGCGCCAGCGGCGACGCCTTCAGGCGCTGACCGTTGTTGCTGGGCGCGGGTGCGGCCGGAGCGGCCGCCGGAGCCGGAGCGGCTTCGGGCGCTTTCGCGGGAGCTGGAGCAGCTGCAACAGGAGCCGGTGCAGAAGCGCCGTTTGCGGGAGCCGCTTTTGCGGATGCCGTGTCGCCGATAGTCGCGATCACTTCACCCACAGGCACGGTGGTTCCCGGCTGAATGCGAACCTTCAGCACGCCGCTGTCTTCGGCTTCCACCTCGACATTGCTCTTATCCGTTTCAATCTCTGCGATGATGTCGCCGGCTTTAACCTGCGTCCCGTCGGTAATCGCCCACTTCAGGAGCGTTCCTTCGGTCATCGCGTCGCCCATTTTGGGCATGATCACGTCTGCCATAGAGTTTTACTTTTCGTTGGGGAAACGCGCGCCGCTTCCGCAGCAAGCTGCTGCAAAATCGGTAAGCGGCGCGCTCGTCCGTCGTCAGACCGTCCGGGCGAGGGTCTTCTTGACCGCATCGACAATGTTGTTCTCGTGCGGTGTAGCCAGCAGTTCCAGAGCTCGTGAGTACGGCATCGGCACAAAGGCGCCTGCCACACGCTCAACCGGGGCGTCGAGGTAGTCGAACGCTTCCGTGCTGATCTGCGCGGCGATCTCTGCGGCCAGGCCGTAGTACAGCCATTGCTCCTGCACCACAACGGCGCGATGAGTCTTCTTGACACTCTCGATGATCGTTTCGACATCGAGCGGCATCAGCGACCGAAGGTCGACCACTTCCACCTCGATGCCCTCTTTCGCCAGCTCTTCAGCCGCTGCGAGTGAGAGGATCGTTCCACGGGAGTAAGAGATGATCGTGACGTCGCGGCCCTGGCGCTTCACATCGGCAACGCCGATCGGGACGATGAAGTCGGGATCGGTCGGGACATCGCCCTTGCTGCCGTAAAGGCCCGCATGCTCCGTGAAGACAACCGGGTTGTTGTCGCGGATGGAGCTCTTTAGAAGCCCCTTAGCATCCGCGGCAGTGGCCGGAACGACTACCTTCAAACCGGGCGTATTGGCATACCAGTGCGCCAGGTCCTGCGAGTGCTGCGCGGAAAGCTGAACGCCCACACCGCTCGGTCCGCGAAGGACACACGGTACGGAATACTGGCCGCCGCTCATGTAGCGAATCTTTGCGGCATGGTTGATGATCTGGTCCCAGGCCACCAGCGCAAAGTTCAGCGTCATGAACTCGATGACCGGGCGCATCCCGAGCATCGCCGAGCCGATCGTCATACCGACCATTCCGGCTTCGGAGATCGGAGTATCGACAATGCGCTCAGGGCCATACTTATCAAGGAAGCCTTCGGTGATCTTGAACGTTCCCTGATACTGGCCGATCTCTTCGCCCAGCAGGAAAACATCCTCGTCACGGTCAAGCTCTTCCTGAAGCGCCATCTTGATGGCTTCGCGGTAAGTGATGTTCTTCACTTCGCCGGTATATTCCGATGCCGCCGGCTTCGACTTCGCCGAAATGGCGACGATATCTTTTTCTTCCTTGGTGTCGGCCTTAACCTGGACGCCCTCGCCGCTTGTTACGGCCGGCTCCGGCTTTGCGCCGTTACTCGCCGACGCGCCATTTGTTGACGGAGCCGGAGAGGCGCCGTTCGACGCCTGCGCGCTGCCGCCGATCAGCGCAATGACCGCGCCAACGGGAACGGTCTCGCCTGCCTTGATCTTCGTGGACAGGACGCCTGTATCCTCGGCCTCGACCTCGACATTGCTCTTGTCGGTCTCGATTTCCGCAATGACGTCGCCGGCCTTCACCTGATCGCCGTCCTGCTTCAGCCAGTTCAGGAGCGTCCCCTCAGTCATCGCGTCGCCCATTTTGGGCATGATCACTTCTGCCATACTGGTTGTTCTCTAGTTTTCCTAAACGCCGCGCCAATGTTTACCTTCCGCGCGCAAGCTCTGCCGCCTCACACAATGCAAGGCGACAGAGTCAATAGCGAAATTGCGGAAGCGGCGGCAGCTAATCTGCGTAAACGTCCTCGTAAAGGTCCTTCGGCTCGCAAATGGGGCTGCTGTCGGCGAAATCCGCGGCGGCCTTCGCACGCTCAATCGCCAATGCGTCCATCTCGTCATGCTTAGCGTCGTCGATTACGCCACGCTTGCGCAGGATATCGCCCAAGATGATGACCGGATCGCGCTTCTTCCACTCTTCGAGCTCGGAAGGATCGCGGTACGTGATCTGCGTCGCCGCATTGTCCGCAGCGCCATGGCCCACGTAGCGATATGTGACCGCTTCGAGGAAATAGGGCTGAGGGTTCTTGCGCATGTCGTCGATGATCTGTTGGACGACGGAGCGAACGGCGAAGTAGTCCTGGCCGTCGACTTTGGAGTGCCGCATCGCATAGGATTCGGCGCGGGAGGAGAGGTCTGTGTTGGCTGAGTGGCGTTCGACTGAGGTTCCCATTGCGTACTTGTTGTTTTCAAGGACGTAAAGGATGGGCAGCTCATAAAGCTGCGCCATGTTGAGAGCCTCATGGAAAGCGCCGTTGTTCATGGCGCCGTCGCCAAGGAAGCAAACGCAGACATTGTTGCCGTCCTTGAGCTTGGGGCTGTGCTTGAGTGCCCAGCCAAGACCAACGGCGAGCGGCACGTTGCCGCCAACAATTCCGTAGCCGCCGGCGAATCCGCGCTCCTTATCGAAGAGGTGCATCGAGCCACCCTTGCCGCGGGAGATGCCGGTTGCTTTTCCGTAGATTTCTGCCATGATCGCTCCCGGGTCGGACCCGAGGAACAGGCAGTGCGCATGGTCGCGATAGGACGAAAGGAACTGATCACCCTGCTTGCTCGCGTCGATAATTCCGAGCGAAACCGCTTCCTGACCGATATAGAGGTGGAGGTAACCGCCAACCTTACCGGCGCGGAATGCGCGGTTGCACTGTTCTTCGAAATGTCGTGCGTCGAGAATTTTCTGGTAGCTGGTGAGGAGTTGTTCGTTGGAGATATTCAGAGCCTTGATAGTTGCGTCGGGGCTCGTAGGTTCGAAACCCTGGCCGCTGTGCGCGTCGAACTTCTTGCTGCCGCGCGATTTGACGGCGGCGGGGCTGGCTGCCATAGTAATATGGAACCTTTCCTATATAAATCAGGCGTTAAGTGAAGACCGTTCGTGTCTCTTGGGACAACCCGCTTATTATAGCCGTTAAAGTGACGGCGATTCAAGGGGCGAACACTTATGGCGTGCATTGCGGCAGATTATGGAGATCCTTGACCAGGCTGGCGTAGTTTTCTCCAGGGCCATTCCCCTGCCCCGTTGAGCGGCATGGAGGTGATTGCGGAAACGATCTTGGCCGAAAACGGCCGCATATCAGAGGAGCACAAAGTATGCCAAAACAGCGTATCAGGAATAGCTAGCTTTAAAACGCCTGATTCCAGAGAGGAGTCAAGTCCATGCCGAGCCTCATTTGGATCTTTTTGACAGGATTTGTTACAGGCATCGCACTGATGATGCTAATCAGAAAACCTGTGTGGAGCGCAGAAGGCGAATTGCTGCTCCTCGATCCCGAGACGTTCGATGAACTTATTGCGGAAGCTCGCGCAGGCAAAGACACGCCTCTGGAGGCATAAAATGTATTGCCAGTATTCTCTAGCAAAAAAGACCAGACGGAATCGTTGACTCAATGGAACTCTGGATAGTATAAATCATCAAAAGATATCGTCCAGTAAGTGCTATGTATCTGGCAAGTGTTCATTTCAGTTAAGTGAGAGAAAGATGGATGACTTTTCTACAGAACAAGCTTTGCACGACCGTTCGACACGAGGAGAGATCCTAACATTCGACGAACAGGCGAGGCTGGATGCGTGGTATGCAAAGCTAGATGCTGCCGAGCAGTCATAACTGTCTACATCAGCTCGTGAAGTGTCGTCACATAAGGCAATTCAGTAACAGATTGATGCAACAATCTTACGACTACAAATTGTAACAACGGATATTCAGAGCACAATTGAAGAGAATGAGCGTTTGCGCCTTGAGATAGAATCTCTGGCAGCCAACCTTTCAGATTCGTCTGCACGCGCAGCATGAGCATTTCCCAAGAAACACGCGAAGCCGTGCGTCTGAGAGCGCAATTTGCGTGGGAATACTGTGGTGTCACCGAAACAGACACCGGCTCCGAGTTAACTATTGACCACTTCCAACCGCAGTCGCGCGGAGGAGCAGACAGCGAAGATAATCTCGTATACTGCTGTCACCGATGCAACGAATTTAAAGCTAACTATTGGCCAACTTTGCTTGAAGATATCTCTCTATGGAATCCACGTATAGAGAGATATTCCGACCACTTCACAATGCTCAGCAATGGAACACTGATTCCTACAACGCAGGTTGCAACATTCACGTTGCTCCGGCCGCGATTAAATCGGCTGCCCCTCGTAGCAAATCGTCTCCGTCGCCATCACATTGCTGAGGAAGATCGCCTGCTCGAACGATTAAATAACATCACAAATATCCTGGAAAATCTCACCAGCCAACACGCTGCCCTTCTGAGAGAGCAACAGGAGTTGCTTCAAGCACAATACCGTCTGCTGCGTACGCGTACGTTCCACCACCCCGTTGAATATCCTTTGCGATAAGCAACTCCCCTACCGATGCGACACCACATACTGTGCGATCGCATTCAGATCCGCGTCCGACATCGTATCGTAGGGCGGCATTTCCGATCCAGGCTTCATCTTGGACGGGTTCTTGAGATGGGCGACCTGCCAGGCAATATCGGAACGATTGGCCCCCTCGTGCGAGAGATCCGGTCCACCGCGTCCGCCGACGCCGTCAATCTTATGACATGCTGAGCAGCCGTTCTTGCCGTAGGCTTCCTTGCCCTTGGCAACAAGCGCCGGGTCGAGCTTTACAGCCGGCGCAGTGTTACCCGTAGCTGCCGGCTCAGTCTGCGCCGTATCTCCTGTTTCGCCAAGCGTCATCTCTCCACCCAGATAGCCGGTGTAGCTGACACAGCAGAACAACACGAAAGCGCCCGCAAGCGAAGCCATTAGCTTTGGCCCATCAGCTTGATCCTTGATCTTGATGCGCCAGAGCAGCAGGAGCAGCGCAACTCCGGATGTCACGAACGCCAGCAGACGGTGTGTCGTAAACACGGACGGCGGCGATGCCGTCTGGCCGTACATCTGATTCCCGATCATCCATCCCGTAAGCAGCGACGGAGCTGCGCCGACAACTCCCGTCACGAGAAGCCAGAAACTCACCGGCCGCCAATCCGGCTTCTTGAAAATCAGAGCGCCAAGTTCAAAGAGGAATGCCGCAATCAGCATCGCAATCGGAAAATGGGTCAGCGCGCCGTGCATCGACAGCCAGGTCACGTGGGGCATCAGAAACTCCTCTAAGGGCAAAATACAGAAAGCTCGCCGCAGTTCGCGGAAAGCCCGCCATCCATAATACCGCGCAAAACTCCGCTCTATTCCATGAGAAAAGCCCTATTGCTGTGGCAATCAAGCGGCATACCGCTACATTGTCGCCGGACAACTTCCTGAAGTTGGGATCTGAGGGTATCCTAATCGTGTGAATGACGTACTAAAATCCAAACGCAGCCGGGGAATATTCTTATCGCTGGGAGGCATAATCGTCATCGCCGGGATCGGCGCGGTGGCGATCAAGTTCAAGCGATCTCAACCGCCGGGGCAGCCGCTCTCCGCCGATGAGCGCAAAGTCGTCGACTCAAGCGCGGCATACATGAATGATCATGGATTGAAGCACTTTGCGACACTCGCAGAGCAGCTTGAGAATTCCGGCATCTGGATGCGAGCATTGCCCGACGACCGCTATTTGCGCGGAGCGGAGCAAAACGGCGATACGCCGTACGCGTATACTCTCTCAAGCGGCAAACACCCCTCGGGGATCGTGTTCGCTCCAAGATTCTTCACGGAAAGCCTTTCCGACGCCTCCAGGGCATCGCTGATGATCCATGAAATGGGGCACTACGAAGCTTACGTCGCCACCGGCAAGTCCGATGAGTACGACGGCTACAAAACACAGTACGACGCTTCCACCAAACTGAAGCTCACCGAAACCGACGGCATTACATACTTCATGATGCTGGATGGCGTGGAGCAGTATGTCGTCCCCCGCGACGCCACCTATGCCCTGAAGCCGAACGTCAAAGAGTACATAGAACAGAACAAGCAATAGTTCCCATGATCACCGTGGTTGTCGAAACGGACATTGCGGCGACGCCGGAGCGCTGCTTCGACCTGGCAAGAGACCTTGACGTCCACTGCCGAACGACAAAATGGACGCAGGAGCGCATCATCCATGGCCCTGCCGGGCGCTTAATCGAACTCGGAGACACGGTGACTTTTCAAGCGCGCCACTTCGGAGTGCGCCAGAACTTGACCGCAAAGATCGTCGCAATGGACCGGCCGCGACGCTTCGAAGACGAAATGGTCTCCGGCGCGTTCCAATCGCTCAAGCACATTCACGAGTTCGAGCCAAGCGGAAATCACACGAAAATGCGGGACACTTTGATTCTCGCCGCCCCATTCGGACTCATTGGCCGCGTTGCAGAGCGGCTTTTTCTTGGTGAATATATGCGGCGTTTCTTACAACGGCGTAACACCGAGATGAAGCGCATCGCCGAAACCGAATAAACATTCAAATTTCAGGATTTATATTATGCGTGGCTACTATATCAGTGTGAATTTGCGCACCGGCGATCTGGAGAACGTCCGCAACGGCGTAATCGCCGTCTGTGAGGACGAAGGTCTTCCGCTCATTCAGGTCGATCCCGCGGAGCGCGTGGTGGACAATGAGGACCGCTTGCCTGAAGGCGAAGACTGGTATGGGATAATCGTCAGCGGCTCTGTAAAGCCGGGTTGGGTTTCCGTCTATGTGGACGACTGGAAGGACAGCGGCGCTCTCGCCAAATGGCTTTCGGCGAAATTATCCGTTCCGACCCTTGAGATGTGGGTCGCGCAGGATACTCACTGGGGCTACACGTACTTCGAAAACGGCGAAGTGCGAGACCGCTACGCCGACGATCCCTCACTGGTCGCAGAAGCACCCGAAGAAGAGCCGCTTTACAAAGGCGCCCCTGACACACTGGCCCCAATCGCAGCATTAGCTGCCCCCGAGATAGCCGCAGCCCTGGACCGGGGCCGCGAAAAAGCAGGAGAGTTCGCAGGCATCGCGCTGAGCGGCTTCTGCGATACTGTCGCCCTGCCCTTCGAACGCGCCTTCATCAGCTACGAACACTTCTTCACCGACGCCCCGGAAGACTATATCCCCGAACATCCGGACTGGCCAAACTTCCGCCACCTATCCTTCCGCCTGCCCGATGATCGCGATTCCCTATCCGGCTAAAGGGGCTTCTGTGCCCCTCTCAATAAAATCGGCGCTCTTGTGGAAGCAGGGCTCTGTCCCTGCTTGTCCTAACTGAGTGCGTTTAAAGGAGGAGGCCTATGGGAGCAGGGCCGTGGGAGCAGGCCTCCGCGCCTGCTCATCTTCAGACTATGTCTACCCGCCGGCAGGCTCCGTCACTCTCTCCTCGCGGAGTATCACCGGACACTCCCAGCCGTCATATTCCCCATTGTGAGCGATCGCTGCCCGGAATACCGGCAACGTTACACTATCGATCGATCGGAAATCCACCCGGTCGACGCGATCCAATTGAGCGCAGTAAGGCATTTTCTCATCGTCGGTATCGCTAAGATCGACTGTAAAACCGTATTGAGTCATCTCACTGACAAACGCGGCTCTGTCGTTCTGCGTCCGGAAATATGCAAAATGGCTGACCGAGCGCGGCTGTGTTAGATCATCGCCATATCCCTGCAGATCGGTTAAAACCTTGCGATTTCCAATCGATTGGAGATTTTCCGGGCCGGGATACAAAAACTCCCGATAATAATTCCAATATTCGTCAAACTCCGTCCATGGCTTTAAGATATCGTATTCGGGAAATTGTGCTACGACACGATCCAAAGCTGCCCGCAGCCCGGCTTCATCAGCCCCATAAAATACGATCTGGCGAATCCCGCCACCCGTGACCTGACCGATCAAAATTGCGCCGGCCGGAGCGATAATCTCCCGGATATTCTCCTCCAGCTTTAAGATAGCCTGATATTCCTCAGCGGTAGGAAACCCATTCTCATTGGTCGCCCGCATCCGCACAAAGAGCGATCCAAGCCAGGGACGATCAGGATCCGGCGCAGTATCGTTCAATGTCAGATCGACATTCAATGAAGACGGCTTGCCATCGACATTCGCAAAGTAGAAGCCCCACTGTTCCGCCATCTATACGCCCTCCTGGGGCCGGTCGAGGGGTTGGAGTTCTCTTCTCATATGCCGGTGTGGGATGCCGGCATCTTCGAACTCTTCACCATATGCGACAAAACCGAGTCGCTCATAAAAAGATACGACGTACGACTGTGCATTAAGTTCAGCCGAAGTGAAACCCTCACGTTCTCCATTTTCAAGAATGAAGTTCATGAGCGCGCCCCCCACACCATATCCCCGCAACGGCTTGAGTACGGCCACACGGCCGATCTTCATGCTGCTTCCCATTGGATAATAGCGAGCTGTCCCAACATGCTGGCCGCTGCCATCGCGAGCGATCACATGCGTCGCAACACTGTCCATATCGTCATGTTCCAGGGAACGCGGCACCCCTTGCTCATCCACAAAGACCTCGAATCGAATTTCGAGGCACTGCGCCAACTCGGCTGCAGATTCAACCAGCGAGACATGAACGTCAGTTTCCATAGTCAGTCACGAAAGCGGAATTTCAGGAGAGCCGCAACCGCCTCAAGCGCATCGCGCCACCCTATCTTCTTGCCTTCCATCTCAGTTCGCGCGTGATAGTGCACCGGCACTTCATAGATTCGATATCCGCGCCGCGCCACCTTCGCCGTCACTTCCGGACAGAAATCGAAGCGTTCCGCCCGCAACGGTATCGAAGTAAGAACGTCTCGCCGGAACATCTTATAACAGGTCGCTTCGTCCGTAATTCGAGTGCCGTATAAAAAATTTGTAACAAAAGGAAGCAATCGGCGTCCATAGTAGAACTTGTCCCGTTTGCCTTCGTTGTTAAGGCGCGCGGCGGCAGTAGACAACCGGGTGCCGTAGACAACAGCCGCTCCGGCGTCGATTTGAGCCAGCATCGGCAGAAAATCGCGTGGATCGTACTCGCGGTCAGCGTCCTGAATGACGATCACCTCGCCTGAAGCATGGGCAAGCGCCTCACGAATGGCGGCGCCTTTGCCGGCATTCTGCGGAGCATAGATGATCTTCAACCGATCATCATGGATAATGTTCCGAAGACGCTCCCGGGTAAGGTCCGTCGATCCGTCATCCACGACGATCACTTCCATGTCTATGGGAACGGCCATAACATCCGCAAGGACACTTTCAATGGTGTCCTGCTCGTTAAAAACAGGAATCAATACAGAGAGGCGCGGTATCCGCGTCCCGGAACTCACGGTCGACGGCGGCGTCGGTGCGGGCGCAATCAAGGCGTACTCCAATCGATCATAACGTACCGGCAAATGCCTGCGGACTCGGGCATGCCCCGCAGCTGCAACAAATATGCCGGTTTGGACGTATTACTATTCGGACACAATGATGGCAGCATGCGTGTCTATGATTACTCATGGGTATTATACCAGAACGGACGTCTGTCCCTCAGCTTGACAGCGTCGGCTGCCCTTGGCATAATGAAACGATAAGAAATGGCAACAACAGACACCCCCGGTCGTCCCCTCAGCTCTCCAGGGCGTGAGGACGCAATTCCAGAACGAAGAGCCCCTTCGCCGCCGGGTGGCGGCGGACGAGGCAACCGCAGGCGCCGGCCCACAGTGTGGAGCCGGATCAAAGCGTTCTTCCAATTCATCTTTCTCATCATCCTGATTGCAGCCCTCGCGGTCATAGCATTCCTCTTCTTCCTGCTCAGGCAACATCCAAAGGCAGTAACGCTCGAGTTCACTCCACCTGGCCGAACAGAGATCTACTCGTCCGACGGCGTTCCTCTTGCCAGCCTGTTCGTTCAGAACCGCAAGGAAGTCAAAATCGATCAGATTCCCAAGGACCTTCGTTGGGCAACGATAGACTTCGAAGATAAGCGCTTCTACGAGCACAAAGGGGTGGACCTTATCGGCATTGGGCGAGCGCTGACCCGAAACCTGAAACATGGCGATCTCAAAGGCGAAGGCGGCAGCACAATCACGCAGCAGCTGGCCCGAAACCTTGGAACAGGTGGACTGACCCGTGAGAAGTCATTCCAGCGAAAGCTGAACGAGTGGGTCATCGCCAACCAGATCGAGAAGAATTACACAAAAGACCAGATCCTCGAGATGTACCTGAACGACGTCTACTATGGCAGCGGCTCATACGGAGTCGAAGCGGCATCGGAGACTTATTTCGGTAAACCGGTCAATGAACTGAACCTTGCCCAGTGCGCCCTGCTTGCGGGTCTCCCAAACCGCCCGTACACGTTCGACCCGTACAAGTACAAGGACGCTGCTACAGCACAACGTAACATCGTGCTGGCTCAGATGCTCGAAGCCCACCATATCACACCGCAGCAATGCGCCGATGCGCAGGCTCAGCCCGTGCGATTGGCGCAAAAACATGCGCCGAAGCAGGGCAGCCGCATCTACCATGCTCCGTATTTCGTGGACTATGTCATGTCGCAAATGCGGCATAAATATGGATCGGACTTCCTGAGCCGCTACAATCTTAAGGTCACGACTACCCTGAACTGGGGTATGCAGCAGGTGGCGGAACAAGCAGTAAAAGCAGGCTTGGAGCGCAGCAACTACCTCGGACCAAATCAAGCGTGTCTGATCGCCATGGATCATCAGACAGGCGAAATCAAAGCCATGGTCGGCGGCAAGGACTACAACGACAGCCAGTTCAATATCGCCACGCAGGCGCGCCGTCAGCCCGGATCTCTGATGAAGGCAGTGGTATATTCTACTGCCATCGAAACAGGGCTTGTGACCGAAGACACCACGGTCTACGACGGTCCCAAGTCGTACAAGACCGCCAGCGGTTGGTGGACCCCTAAAGACGACAACGGATATTCGTACCGAAGCCGGACACTTCGCGAGGCCATGGCCAACTCGATCAACGTTCCCGCGGTCAAAGTGCTTGAGCTGCTTGGCCCCAAGAAGATAATCCCGTACGCTCAGGCAATGGGCATACAATCGCCCCTCGATCCGGTTCTCTCTCTGGCCCTAGGCTCAAGCGCCGTTACGCCGCTTGAGATACTCCAAGTCTACGCAACGATCGCAAACGGCGGAAACCACGCCGAGCCGCTGGTCATTACGCACGTGGAGGATCCCCGCGGAGCGGCAACAGAAGATATTGCGCCGGAAGTCGAGACCCACATTTTCAGCCACAGCACGATGCAGCAGCTCGACGATATGCTCCTTGCAGTCGTCCAGGGCGGAACAGGCTCAGCGGCGAACGTCGTCCCCGGCGCGCACGGAAAGACTGGAACCACTCAGGGCCACAAGGATGTCTGGTTCGTAGGCTACACCGGCGACCTCACCTGCGCCGTATGGGCAGGACACCCGGTACACAATAAGAAGAGTGGCATAGCCTCCTACGGCGAAACCATGGGCGGCAATGCCTGGGGCGCCACGGTCTGCGTACCGATCTGGACCGAGTTCATGCAGGGCGCAGAGCCCATCTTCCACAAGGCGCGCCTGAAGGAAGCGGCAAAAGCAAAAACAAAGACTATAGAAGTTCACAAGCCGTCTGCAGCAGATTCGGATAAATCAAAGGACGATGCGAACGGCACAAGCGATAAGCCGGTCCAGCCGGACATCGTGCGCAACCCTGACGGCACCGTTACGGCAAACATCGATATCGACAGCGGATTGCTCGCGCCGGCCGGCGCGCTGAACTCACGCCATGAGATATTTCAGGACGGCGATCAGCCAACCACGCTTGCCCCCAAATACACTCATCGCGAGGAGAGCCGCCCACGGCGGCGTAATCCTGACGAGGTTATCGACACAACCGTACCCGATCCAGATAGCGCTCCGCCTCCGCCACCCGATGCATCACCGGTTTCGGACAGTGATTCGACTCCCAAACCTGAAAATAGCGGGGCAACTCCATCCGACAGCTTGGATAACGCTACGGACGTAAACAGCGACACATCGAGAAGCGGGGTTGACGACAATCCGCCTCCCCCGCCCCCGGAGCCGCCATATACTCCGGTGGTCAGACACGCCGCTGCGCCGCCCGCGCCGCCTCCGCCGCCCAAACCTAAGCCCCGTCCGGTTTACGTCACGTTGACGATCAACCCGGAAGACGGCCTCCGGGCAACGAAATGGTGCCCTGAAGTTGTCACGCGCACATATCTCAAGGGCACCGAACCGAAGCGGTACACTAAAATGTATGCTCCTCCGCCGGGAGAGCGCTAGTACATGCCCGTGGCGTAATTCGCGCCGGATTTATCCGGCGCGAACACTCTCCTGGTCCTCGCAATGATAAGCACGCCACATGGCTCCCGTTCCGGATCTCCCTCCGGCCCCGTCCTTCCACCCGAGCAGGACGAACATCATGCCTTTGTAATCCGCTGCCGCATGTTCGGCCTCGTGATCGTCCTCCTGTTCACCGCACTCATTTCCAGGCTGTGGTATCTGCAGATCGTAAACGGCGACGACTATCGTATCTCGGCTCTGGCAAATCAGGCGCGGAGAATTCGCAGCCATGCTCCGCGCGGAGCAATCATCGACCGGAACGGTGTCGTCCTGGCAACCAACCGCTCTCGATTCGCAGTCTACACAACCCCCGAGATAGCCAAAGATCCTGACGAGCTTTCCCGCCTGGCGGAGATGCTTGGCTCCACGGCCGATGACATCAAGGAAACTATCCGCGAAACCCAGCAAAACCCCTACGATTCCCTGCGGATCGCCCTCGATGTCCCTATCGAAACGATTACACGCATCGAAGAGAACCGTCCCTTCCTGCCCGGGGTAAGCACGGAACCGGAACCGGTGCGCTGGTATCCGCTCGGAAACCTGGGAGCCCACCTGCTAGGCACTATGGGACGCATCAATCAGGAGGAATACAAGAAGAGAAGAGTATCCGGTTACCTGAGTGACGACTTCCTTGGCAAGACGGGCGTGGAGAAGGCATATGAGCCGTACCTTCATGGAACGCCTGGAACAACCAACGTACAGATCGATGCAAAGGGACGCCGAGTCCGAACGATAGATTCCGATGCGTCCGTACCTGGAAAGACCGTCGTTCTATCCATGGATGCGCGAGTCCAGGCTGCCGCCGAACGTATCTACCGAGAGAACTCGTTCACCGGCGCTGCGGTTGCTATCAATCCACAGACCGGCGCCGTGCTTTCTATGGTCTCTGCTCCGGAATTCAGTCCCGAAAAGTTCGCAACGGGAATCCGCAGCGTCGATTGGAAGCCGCTCAACACGGACCCACGGCATCCCCTCCTGGACCGAACGATCGATGCCATGTACCCTCCCGGCTCCACATTCAAGCCCATCGTCGCCGCAGCTGGCCTTGAGACAGGCAGCATCACCACTCACTCCACGGCATACTGCCCTGGATCATATCATCTCGGCAAAGCGCGATTCGGATGCTGGGGAGTACACGGCGGCGTCAATTTCTACACTGCCATGGCCCAATCTTGCGACGTCTTCTTTTACATTGCTGGACAGACAATTGGCCCGGAGCGCATATCCACATTCGCCAAAGCGTTCGGGCTGGCCGAGAAAACCGGTATCGATCTTCCCGGCGAAAATATCGGCACAATCCCATCTCCGACCTGGAAGGACAAAAAGTACGCCAAGCTCGGCCCTGAGTGGGCGAAGTGGTATGGAGGCGACACCCTTCACATGTCCATCGGCCAGGGATATGTCCTCGCAACGCCGCTCCAGATGGCGCGAGTTTGCGCCACAGTCGGCAACGGCGGATACGTCATGAAGCCCTATGTCGTCGATCACGTCGCGGATCCGGAAAATGGCAAGGTTGTATACCGAGCAGAACCAACCGTAGTGCGCCAGGTTCCCGTCAGCGCAGCCAATATGGAAGCTGTCCGGCGCGCCATGCTCACCACGACAAATAGCGGCACTGGCAAAGTGGTTAAATTCAAGGAAGTTGCTGTCGGTTCAAAAACCGGCTCCGCGGAAGTCCACGGTCAAGCCCTTACACATGGATGGTTTATCTGCTTCGCGCCCTACGACCATCCAACCATAGCAATCGCCGCCATCGTGGAGCACGGAGGACATGGCGGAAGCACAGCAGGCAAAGTGGCCCGCGCCATGCTGCAGTCCTATTTCCACCTCAAGGGCGGCGCCGTCGAAAATGCAAAGAGCGATTAAAGAACCCTAATCTTCATTAGTAACCGATAATTGTTTCATGCATATTAACCAAAGGGTAGATTGCTTCTACGTATCTATCGCGATGAAAGGGAGTAGAGTTTATGATCCTCAAGCGACTTGCCCTTGCGGTTTCGGCGACGGCATTTGTTGTAACATTGCTGGCGGCATCGGCGCCGCAGGCCAGCGCCCGTCCACACCATCGATGGCACCGGCCGTGGCATCGCCCGCCACACCACCGGCCTCATCATTGGCCTCATCACTGGACCCACCATCGCTAGAAAGCAAACTGCCCCTCCTGCCGAGAATGCTCTCGGCAGGAGGGGCAGTTTTATTTTTGCGCTCTCCTGACTCATCCGTTTGCTCATCCCTCAATTACGGGTAACTACAAAACAGAGTTCACCCAGGAGGGATGACAATGAAGACTTTCCGAAATACAATCCTGGGTATGGCGATGCTTGCGGCCACAATGGGACCGCTGGTTTTACCTGCCCAGGCAACCGTCACCGCCGCAGAGTCGGGAGACGCGGTACCACCGCCCCCACAGCGGTACTATCATCGGCACGGACAGAAGATAACCGTCATTGGTCCTGTCCATCGCACTAACGGAAAGTGGCATGAAGCCGCATCGCAATGGACCGATCCCACGGAGGCCTATATCGCTTCCCCCACGGACGGCCAGGGCACAGCGGTGCAGGCTGAAACGCCGCCCACCAATACGAAGCCGCTCCGAAAATAAGCTAATCAAAACGCCTGCGATGCCAAAGCGGTATCGCAGGCGTTTTATGTCAATGCGCCTTGCTCATATCCACCTCTCCCACAGGCCTTCGCAGCAGCGCCACCAACGGCAGCGATGCCATAAACGCAAATCCGATCATCAAGAAACAATCGTCGAAAGAGAGCATTGTCGCCTGCTTAGCCACGGTCTGTCCCAGTCGCATCAGCGACGCATCCAGAGCGGCAGTCTGGCTGTAGCCATGCGCCATGAACCATTCCTGCGTCGTTTGCAGCCATGCCTGCGTAGCCGGATTGGCGGCGTTGATGTGACCGGACACCGATTGCTGATGCAGTTCTACTCGCCGGCTCAGCAGCGTTGAGAGCGCGGCAATCCCGATGCTTCCGCCAAGCTGCCTCGACAGGTTGATCATCCCTGACCCAACGGCCACTTGTTCCGGCCGCAAGCCCCCCAAACTGGCCAGCGTCAGCGGAATGAAAAGGAATCCCATGGACATTCCGCGGAGCAAAAGCGGCCATAAAAGATCGGGCGCTCCCGAAAGCGTCGTAAGGCGCGATAATCCGAACGAGCCAAGCATCATCAATACAGCCCCAACGGCCAGCACACGCCGCGGATCGAACTTCTGGCTGATCGGTCCGGCAACCATAAACGAAACCATTGATATCAGCGCAGACGGCAACAGGATAAGACCTGTCTCGTAGGCGGAATATCCCTGCGATGTCTGCAAGTACACAGGCAGGAGAAAGAGAGTCGCATAGAGCCCGATCCCCAGGATCGCGCCGAACGCCGTGCCCGATGCCAATGACCGGTCACGAAACACTCTCAAATCCACCACCGGATACTTTGTCCTCAGTTCCCACCAGAAGAAGCCTGAAAGAGCAAGAACTGCAGTTAAAGCAAGAACGACGATTAATGAACTCTGGAACCAATCTTCTTCCTGACCGCGCTCAAGCACGGTTTGAAGCGATCCCATTCCCACAGCCAGCAGCGCCATCCCCAAAATGTCCACCGGCCTCCCCGCGATCTTCTGCCTTTCCTGCTCCACCTCATCCCGGCCCACGGCAACCCCATCTCGCTGCGCATCCGGAACGAACAACAGCGTCAGAACAACAGCGGCAATCCCAAACGGCAGATTAATGAAGAAGATCCAGGGCCATGACAGGTTGTCAGTCAAATAGCCGCCCAAAACCGGGCCCAGCGACGGCCCCACCATCACCCCCATTCCAAAGATCGCCGTTGCCACTCCCTGCATCGCCTTCGGAAACGAAGACAGCATAATAACCTGCCCTGTCGCCAACAGACCTCCCCCGCCCAATCCCTGCACGACACGCCAGAAGACGAGGGAGCCGAGAGAATTTGACACACCACAGAAGAACGAGGCAATGGTAAATACGGCGATCGATGCCGCAAAGTACGTCTTCTGGCCAAACCGAGCCGAGAGCCATCCCGTCATCGGCAGGACAATCACATTGGAGATGATATAGCCTGTGCTCACCCACCCAATCTCAGAAAGAGTAGCGCCAAGGTTGCCCATCATTTGAGGAACGGCTACATTTGTAATGGAAACATCGAGCACTTCCAGCACAGCGCCGATCATCGCGGCAACCACAATCAGCCATCGCCTGGTGGCCGTCGCAGCCTCTGTGGAAGCCACTTCTTGACGACGCGATTTCGGCCATCTCAAAGATGGCGCGGCAAAATCGCCGGCTTTTCGCTTTAACACCGCAGTATGGCCGTTGATGATAGCGCCCGCGCGCTGGAACAATGCTTCCACTCCACAGATCTCCTATCGTAAAGATATAAAATGACAGACTGTCATTTTTCGAAACACAAATACGCTGCTCCATATACTTTGCTCGGTGACAGTCTTGTCATCATTTAATGACACACTGTCACTTAACACCAAAAAGCGCGTCAGCGCTCCCGGCGATCGATCAAACCATTTGCGATAAAGGCATGCAGCGCTTGGCGGCTCTGTTCACGCTCGGCAAAGACGTCGGCCGCTGTGCAGCAGCGGTCAAGCATCTGCGCAAATCCCATGCTCATACCCATCAATAGATATGCCGTTTCACGAACTTGTATCGGCCGAAAGAAGCCACCCTGGACACCTTCCTGGAGCACAGAGGCAATCCAATCGACCATGATGCGCATTTTATCGTCGAGCCGCTCCTTTAGAGGAGCAGGAAGCACGTCTGCTATTTGGAGTTTATCGAGAATTAGAACGTTATAGTACTGCGGATATTCGTCATGGAAACGCATAAAGGCGTCATGACCGGAAAGGATGTTCGTCAACGGGTCTTCGTTCGGATTGTGATCGGCCATGATCATATTCTGAAGGATATCAAGGCCCTCTTCCAGAATCGTGGCGTAGATCTCTTCCTTATTGTCGAAGTACAGATAGATCGTGCCCCGGGCAAGTTCCGAGGCCCGAGCGATATCATCAATCGTCGTGTCACGAAACCCTTTGTCAAAGAACAGAACTCGGGCAGTATTAAGAATATCCTCTCGCCGGCGCTGCTTCTCGCGCTCACGGCGTTCCGTCGTGCCCATAAGTTCCTTATGCTCCCATAGAAATAGTAAATATTATAGTGACACATTGTCAGCAGCTTGTCAAGGTAAATGGCCTCTTCCTGCAGGGCAATCGCATTTATGCCTATCAATAATGTGATCGTTCTTTATTTTGCTTGGTAGGAGTCATTTGGGATTGTCCTGTCGAACTTACGGACATGGAAAACCCTGCCGA
>Ga0207671_10000976_pt1 | contig 35441 bp, 32 predicted proteins | sample KBSC24metaG_FD_184352 | JGI IMG/M metagenome (GOLD analysis project Ga0207671, IMG submission 184352) | Corn rhizosphere microbial communities from Kellogg Biological Station, Michigan, USA - KBS C2-4 metaG (SPAdes) (version 2) | ecosystem: Host-associated > Plants > Roots > Rhizosphere > Soil...
CGGGGCGTGCCGCCACCAGGGACGGCGGCGAGCCGCGGCCCTCGGCTTGGTGGTGGTCGACATCACGATCCTGGACTCTACCGTCTCGCGCTGTGTCTTCGAAACGCCGGGTCTTCGAAACGCCGGGCTAGCCGCGCCCGTTCCGCAGCGCGGGATGCGCACCGGCCGCGACCAGGTCGGCGACCGCGGCGCGCGGGTCCTTTCCGGTCACCAGCGACTCGCCGACCAGCACCGCGTCGGCGCCGGCGTTGGCGTACGCGATCAGGTCGTGCGGCCCGCGCACCCCGGATTCGGCGACGCGCACGACACCGTCCGGCACCAGCGGGGCCAGCCGGGCGAAGGTGTCCCGCTTGACCTCCAGCGTCTTCAGGTCGCGGGCGTTCACGCCGATCAGGCGCGCGCCGGCGTCCAGAGCGCGGCGCACCTCCTCCTCGTCGTGCACCTCGACCAGCGGGGTCAGGCCGATGGAGACGGCGCGCTCGATCAGCGACTCCAGCGCCGGCTGCTCCAGGGCCGCGACGATCAGCAGCGCCAGGTCGGCGCCGTGCGCGCGCGCCTCCCACAGCTGGTAGCTGGTGACGATGAAGTCCTTGCGCAGCACCGCGATGTCCACTTTCTTGCGGACGTCGTCGAGGTCGGCCAGGGAGCCGCCGAAGCGGCGCTGCTCGGTGAGCACGGAGATGACGGTCGCGCCGCCGGCCTCGTAGTCGGCGGCCAGGCCCGCGGGGTCCGCGATGGCGGCCAGCGCGCCCTTGGACGGCGAGGAGCGCTTGACCTCGGCGATGACCTTCACGCCGTCGCCGCCGGCTCCGCCGCGGCGCAGCGCCTCGACGCCGTCGATGGCGCTGTCCAGGCGGGCGACCTTGGCCTTCAGGTCGTCGAGGGTGATCCGCTCCTGGCGTTCGGCGAGGTCGAGCTTGACGCCTTCGATGATCTCGGCAAGTACGTTCACCGTCGTCAGCTCCCCTCGATCGCCTCACCAGATGGACCGCTCAGCCCCCGAGTACGACCGGGTGGCGGCGTGTCCGACGTCTCACTCTAGCGGCTCCGGAGGGGCTCCGAAGTCCAGTGATCTTCTGGTGGGACCGGCGTCCGGCCCGCCGGCGCCGTCGGCGGCGGGCCGCTTCGGCCGCGCCATCGCTGGTCCGCGGCCGGTTCGCGCTCGCGCGCGGCTACTTCGCGACGGCGCCCAAGCCCATCGCGGACATGGCCTTGCCGACGATCGGGGAAAGCACGGCGATCCCGCCGCCGACGACGGCCAGCGCCGGCATCGAGGCCACCAGGCCCGCGCCGCCCATCAGGAAGCCGATGATGCAGAGGACGACAGCGGTCCAGGCGGCGGGGGTGCTGCCGTGGTCCTCACCGTGGGATGACGACATGGTGCTCCTAGTGCTTACAGGTGTTTTCAGGCGCAACCATTGTCACCGATTCGGCCTAATGCTCAGTGCCCGGGGTGGGGCTGAGCGGCGCGGCGGCCTCGGCGGCGGTCTCGGTCGGGTCCTCGCCCCGGTCGAGCGCGTCCCACAAATCCTTGGAGCTGCCGGTGTCGGCGGGCCGCGCGGCGGCCGGCCCGGCGGCGGCGTTCTCATAGCGCGAAGACATTCCGGGCCAGGTCGCGCCACGTACGAGGGCGGATACGCCGGCCAGCGCGACCAGCACGCCGCCGAGCACCGCGAGGATCCACCAGGACGCCGTGTGCACGGACACGGACCCGGCCGCGAAGCCCTTGGCGGCGGCCTTGTCGGCCAGGACATGTGACGCATGACTCGTTCCGCGCTCGCCGAAGGCGTACACCGCCGCGCCGATCCCGGCCGCGATCAGCAGCACGCCGACGAGCCGGCGCGCGAGGCGCCGGGTCGCGAACAGCGCCAGACCGCCGGCCAGCGCGGTCAGGCCGAACGCGGTGACGCCGGCGGACAGGTCGTTGCCGCTGGCCGCGACCTTGAGCGTGTTCGGGGCCTGGCCGACGGTCGCGGTGGCCCAGGGGCGGCCGGCCGCGGCCCAGGCGACGACGCCGCCGAGCAGGGCGATCAGGACGGTCAGGGTCAGTTCGCGGCGGGAGGTGCGCCGGGCACCGACTCGCGCCGCATCGGCCACCCCGTCGCCGATGTCTGTCTTCTCAGCTCCCGTACTCACCGCGCACCCTCTCCCACCGCCGACCGCATCGTCCCGGCGACCGCGACCGCCTTCAGCACCGCCATCGCCTTGTTCCGGCACTCCTGGTCCTCCGCGGCCGGGTCCGAGTCGGCCACGATCCCCGCTCCGGCCTGCACGAACGCCACGCCGTCGCGGATCAGGACCGTGCGGATCGCGATCGCGGTGTCGGCGTCGCCGGCGAAGTCCAGGTAGCCGACGATGCCGCCGTACAGGCCGCGGCGGGTCGGCTCGTTGTGCTCGATGATCTCCATCGCGCGCGGCTTCGGGGCGCCGGACAGCGTGCCGGCCGGGAAGGTCGCGGTGACCGCGTCGAAGGCGGTCCTGCCCTCGGCCAGGTCGCCGATGACCGTGGAGACGATGTGCATCACGTGGCTGTAGCGCTCGACCGCCATGAAGTCCACGACCTCCACCGAGCCCGGCGCGGCGATCCGGCCCAGGTCGTTGCGGCCGAGGTCGACCAGCATCAGGTGCTCGGCGCGCTCCTTGGGGTCGGCCAGCAGGTCGGCGGCCAGCTGCGCGTCCTGCTCCGGGTCCGCGCCGCGCGGGCGGGTGCCGGCGATCGGGTGCAGCATGGCGCGGCCCTCGGTGACCTTCACCAGCGCCTCCGGCGAGGAGCCGACGATGTCGAAGCCGCCGTCCGCGCCGCCCTCGGGGCCCGGGACGCGCAGCAGGTACATGTACGGGCTCGGGTTCGTGGCCCGCAGCACCCGGTAGACGTCCAGCGCCGAGGCCGCGACCTCCGCCTCGAAGCGCTGGCTCACGACGATCTGGAAGGCCTCGCCGGACTTGATCTCCTCGATGCAGCGCAGCACCGTCTCGCGGTAGTCCTCGGAGGTGCGGTTGGCGCTGAACCGCGGGGCCGCCGCCGGGTCGTAGACCACCGGGGTGTTCACGACCGGCGCGTTCAGGGCGGCGGTCATCGCGTCCAGCCGCTCCACGGCCCGGGCGTAGGCCGCCTCGACACCGGTGGGAAGGTTGTCGTGATTGAGCACATTCGCGATCAGCCAGACCGAGCCGTCGGCGTGGTCCAGCACCGCCAGGTCCAGGCTGAGCAGGAAGGTCAGCTCGGGGATCTGCAGGTCGTCCTTGGCCAGCTCCGGCAGCCGCTCCAGGCGGCGCACGGCGTCGTAGCCCATGTAGCCGACCAGCCCGCCGGTCAGCGGCGGCAGTCCGGGCAGACGCGGGGTGTGCAGCAGCTCCAGGGTCTCGCGCAGCACGTCCATGGGGTCGCCGGAGGTCGGCAGCCCGACCGGCGGCTCGCCGATCCAGTGTGCGGCGCCGTCCTTCTCGCTCAGCGCGGCGCCGGTGCTGACGCCGACGAAGGAGTAGCGCGACCAGATGCCGTGCTCGGCCGATTCCAGCAGGAAGGTGCCGGGCCGCTCGCCGGCGAGCTTGCGGTACAGGCCGACCGGCGTCTCGCCGTCGGCCAGCACCCGCCGCACCACCGGGATCACCCGGCGGTCCCCGGCGAGCTCGCGGAAGGTCGGCAGGTCCGGGGTGTCCACCCCTGGGGGGAAGGCCGTCATGCCGTTGATTCTCCCAGAGGCGCGCCGGACGCCGACGCCGAGTCCGGGGTCTCCCGCGGGCCCGCTTCGGCCCCCGCGTCTGCCCCCGCCTCCGCCGCCGCGCCGAGCGGCAGGCTCCCGGCGTCGAAGCACGTCCGGTCCCCGGTGTGGCACGCTCCGCCGCTCTGGTCCACCTTCAGCAGCACCGCGTCCCCGTCGCAGTCCACCGCGGCGGACTTCAGCAGCTGCACGTTCCCGGACGTGTCCCCCTTGGTCCAGTACTCCCCGCGCGACCGGGACCAGTAGGTGACCCGGCCGCTGGTGAGGGTGCGCCGCAGCGCCTCGTCGTCCATCCACGCCAGCATCAGCACCTCGCCGGTGTCGTGCTGCTGCGCGATCGCGGCGAACAGGCCGTGCTCGTCGCGCTTGAGGCGGGCGGCGATCGCGGGCAGGAGGGCTGCGGTGGGGACTTCGTCGGTCATGCACCCATTGTCGCTCCCAGCCTCCCCGGCCCTTCGCAGGGGTTCAGCGCGCGGACCGCGCCGGGGCCGGGAGTCACCTGCCCCGAACCATCCTCGCCAGCTTGACCAGCGAGCGTGCCGCCGACCGACTCCGCACTGGCGTCGGCCGGCGGCCCCCCGATCCGGAATCAGGCCCGCAGCCCGCGCTCCTTCGCGTACGCGCTCGACGCCGGCAGCCACAGGGCCACCACGAACAGCCCGGCGCACACTAGAGCGGCGACGTCGAACACGTGCAGCAGGCTCGGCGTCTGGTCGCGGACGTCGATCACGGCCATGACCGCGGCGAGCGCCGCGACCAGCGTGGCGACGATCCGCAGCTTGCGCGCCCCGCGCGAGACCGGCCGGAACAGCAGCAGGTAGCCGACGGCGATCACGATGCCGACGTAGGCGCGGGCCTGCAGGGTGCCGTACTCCTGGTTGACCGCGTCGTCGATCATCGAGCCGAGGTCCAGGCCGTCGGACTGGCCGCCGGTGACCTGGTTCACGGCGTCCGCGGCCATGCTGTGCAGCAGCGACTTGCCGTCGGTCAGGGCGATGACCGCGTTGGTGATCGTGGCCAGGGCGGCGAGCACCGCCAGCGCGGCGGCGGCCTTGATCGCGGCCGGCCGGATCGGCGCGTAATCGGAAGTGCGCGAGGCCGTCCGAGTACGGGTGTCTTGAGTACTCACTACGTTCTTCCTCCTATGACGGCATGGCGAAGCAGCCGTCAGGCGGCTTGAGAGGGTGGGATAAGTGGTGCGCAGCGAGTCTGCAACGGCCTCGTCGCGCCGGTAAACACTTCACGGCTGTCATCGCGAACAGTTGCAAGGAACCTGAGATAAGTTCCCTGTCACATCGGCTACCTGTCAACTGACCGATTCGCGGTCGCGCTCTTGTGCTGTACTTCCGTGATGGACCGCGCCGACCTGCCGAGCCCGCTGCTCGACGCCACCTTCGACCAACTCCGTACCCTGACGCTCGTGCACGACACCGGGTCGGCGCTGCGGGCGGCGCGGTTACTGGAGCGCGAGCAGTCCAGCGTCCAGAAGCAGCTGGACACCCTGAACCGCATGTTCCAGCGCATGTGCGGCGAGCAGCTGGTCCTGCGGGCCGGGCGCGGCAAGGACTTCCTGTTCACGCCGACCGGCGAGGCGGTGGTCGAGCTGAGCCGCCGCTCGCTGCTGGAGTGGACCCGCGGTGTGCACACCGCGCGCCGCCGCCTGGGCCGCCGGCTGACGGTCGGCACCACCGAGCTGATGCTCCCGTTCCTGGCCGGCGCCCGGGAGCGCGTCGCCGAAGCGCTGGCCGGGCTCGGGGTGGAGCTGCACGTCGTGCACATCCGCACCAAGGACTTCGCCCGCACGCTGGAGGCGAACGAGGTGGACGTGGTCTGCGGCAGCATGGTGATCCCGGCCGGCAGCACCGAGCACCGCGGGTCCTACGACGTCGTCGAGCGCTACCGCAGCCGCCTGGCGCTGCTGACCAACCTGTCCGCGGCGGACCTGCCCGACGCCCCGGTCGACGCCGAGCAGCTGACGCGACTGCCGCTGGCGCTGCCCTCCGACGGCCTGATCACCGAGTTCACCACCCGCTGGTACGGCCCCGGCTACCGCGAGCGCCTGACGATCGCCGCCGACATCAGCGATCTGACCTACGGCTTCTCGCTGCTCATCTCGGGCCTGGCCGCCGGCTGCATGCTGGTCACCGAGGGCATCGCGCACGCGGCGGCGACCGGCTCGCTGCTGGCGGCCGCCGGGCTGCGCCGGGTGCCGCTGGCTGAAGGCTTCTCGCCGGATCTGGAGCTGCTCACCGGCGCGTTCGCGCTGCGCGGCGAGCGGTCGCGGGTTCCGCAGGGGCATCCGCTGGCGTTGCTGTGGGCGGCGTTCGAGGCGGAGGTCGAGGCGCACGCGCCGGGGATTCTGGCGTCGGGAGGGCGGGACGAGCAGCACGTTGCGATATAACGTGTGGGCCACAGCCACTTTCCGAGGGGATCCCACGCATGTCGACCGACCCGGCCAAGTCACCCGCCCAGCGCGCGTCCGACGCCGACCGCGACCGGGTGATCGACACGTTGCGGGCCGCCGTCAGCGACGGCCGGCTCGATCCGGCGGAGTACGACGAGCGGGTCGAGACCGCGTTGAGCGCGCGCACCTTCGAGGCGCTGGCTCCGCTCACCGCCGATCTGGGGCCCGGCATGAGCGTGGTCCCGGTGCCGGCCCGGCCCGCGGCGAAGCGGCTGGTCATCAAGCAGAAGCACGGCATCGTGCGCCGCGACGGCGACTGGGCGCTGCCGGAGGTGCTGGTGCTGCGCACCGCGTGGTCCGGCGTGGAGCTGGATCTGAGGAACGCGGTGCCGGCCGGGCCCGAGCTGGTCATCGAGATGCGGGTGCGCGGCGGCGGGGTGAAGCTGATCGTCGCGCCGGGCATGGAAGTGGACGCCAACGACCTGCGCGTGAAGTTCGGCGGCACCTCGATCACCCGCACCGCCGGCGACGACACGCCGATCAGGCTCCGGATCCGCATCGTGGGCCGGCTGAAGCACGGCAGCGTCGAGACGCAGTGGCTGCGGCCGGGCAAGCCGGTGCCGCCGCCGCCCGCGAGCGGCGGCGGCGCCACCGCCTGAGCTCTGCTCTCGTCACCGCAGCCGATCCGGCCGGAGGCGACAGACCCCGGACAGACCCCGGCCGGATCGGCTGACTCGCGCTACAGCAGGCTCCCGCTACGAGGACTGCTGCCGAGCCCAGCTCTCATACAGACCCGAATACACCCCGCCGGCGCCGACGAGGTCCCGGTGCGGCCCGCGCTCCACGATCTGCCCGGCATCGAACACGAACACCTCGTCCGCGGCCTCGGCCGTGGACAGCCGGTGCGCGATGGCGATCGAGGTCCGCCCGCGCGTCAGCCCGTCCAGCGCCCGCGTGATCCGCACCTCGGTCGCCGGGTCGACGGCCGAGGTGGCCTCGTCCAGCACCAGCAGGTCCGGATCGGCGATGTAGGCCCGCGCCAGCGCCACCAGCTGCCGCTCCCCCGCCGACAGCGACTCGCCGCGCTGCCCGACCCTGGTGTTCAGCCCCTCGGGCAGCCCGTCGAGCCAGTCGGTCAGGCTCAGGTCCTCGAAGGCCCGGCGCACCTCGGCATCGCTCGCGCCGGGCTTGCCGTAGCGGACGTTGTCCCCGACCGTCATGTCGAACAGGAACCCGTCCTGCGGCACCATCACCATGCGCGAGCGCAGCGTCTCGAAGTCCACGTCCTTCAGCGGAACGCCGTTACCGTGCTGATTGTCACCAGAGGTGAGCACTATCCGGCCGGAGCTCGGATCCATCAGCCGGGTCAGCAGCTTGGCGAAGGTCGTCTTGCCCGAGCCGGTCTCCCCGACCACCGCCACGCGCGTGCGCGGCGAGATCTGGGTGGTCAGCGAGTGCAGCACCGGGGCGCCGCCGGGGTAGGCGAACACGACCTCTTCGAAGCCGACGCCCAACGGCCCCTCCGGCGGGGCGACACCGGCCGAACCCGGGTCCACCACGTCCGGCGGCTGCTCCAGCAGCCCGACGATGCGGCGCCAGCCGGCGATCGCGTTCTGCGCCTCGTTCAGCATCTCGGTGGCGAACTGCACCGGGGAGATGAACAGGTTCACCAGGAACAGCATCGCCGCCAGGTCGCCGGCGGACAGGTGGCCGCCGACGCCGAGCAGCACGCCGACCACCACGATCGCGGCGTTCACGAGCCCGGCGACCAGCTCCCCCATGGAGAACGTGACGACGATCAGCCGCTGGGTCCGCACCTGCGAGTCGCGTGTGCCCTCCACAGCCGCGCCGATCCGCCGGCCGGTGCGGTCCTCGATGCCGTAGGCGCGCAGCACGTCGGCGCCGACCAGCGCCTCGGAGACCTCGCCGAGCATCTTGCCGTAGCGCCGCCGCACCTTGCGGTACGCGCGTCCGGTCCGGCCCTGGATCTTGCGCATCACCAGGAACATCGGCACGAAGCAGACCCAGACCAGGATCGTCAGCTGCCAGGAGAAGATCGCCATCACGACCGTGACCACCACGACCTGCGCGGCGGCGACGAACAGCTGCATGCCGCCCTGCTGGATGAACACGGTGACCGTGTCGATGTCGCTGGTGACCCGGCTGACCAGCGCCCCGCGCTGCTCGGCCTGCTGGTGCAGCAGCGACAGGTCGTGCACGTGCCGGAAGGCCTTGGTGCGCACCTCGGCCAGGCCGCGCTCGCTGGAGGTGTAGAGCCGGTAGTTCATCAGGTACGCCGACACCGCGGTGATCAGCACGGCCAGGGCGCTGAGCGCGACCATGGTGCGCACCTCGCCGTAGTCGGGGCCGCCCTTGGCCAGGATGCCGTGGTCCAGCGTCTGCTGCACGGTCAGCGGGATCACGACCCGGCCGACCGTGGCGATGACCGCCAGGGTGAGTGTGAAGCCCAGGCCCTTGGTGAACGCCGGGGCCAGGCGGACGCCGCGGCGCAGCACCGCGTAGCCGCCGTCGAGGGCCTCAGGGAGCTGATAGCCGGCCGGGGCGGCGGCGCTGTCCTCCGCCTCGAGGCCGCCGGTGTCCTCGACCTCGTCATCGCGTTCGGCGACGGCGGTGCTCATATCCCGACCTCCTGCAGCTCGCCGTCGCGCTCCTCGTGGTCGCGCTCGTAGGCGGTGATCAGATCGCGGTACCCCTGGCACCGCTCCACCAGCTCGGTGTGCGGGCCGCGGTCCACGACCCGGCCGTGCTCGACGTAGACGACCTCGTCGGCCAGCGCGATCGTGGCCTTGCGGTAGGCGACGACCAGGACCGTGGAGGCCAGCGTGCCCTCGCCGGCGGCGTCCCGCAGCCCGCCGAGGATCGCGGCCTCGACCTGCGGGTCCACGCTGGCGGTGCAGTCGTCCAGGATCAGCAGCCGGGGCCGGCGGATCAGGGCTCTGGCCAGCGCCAGGCGCTGCCGCTGGCCGCCGGACAGCGTCGCGCCGCGCTCGCCGATGACCGTGTCCAGACCGGCGGGCAGGCGCTTGACGAAGCGTTCGGCCTGCGCGAGCCGCAGCGCGGCCCAGACCTGCTCGTCGTCGGCGTCCCGGTCCAGCCGGATGTTGTCGCGGATGCTGTCCTGGAACAGGAAGGTCTGCTGCGGGACCAGCGAGACCTGCGCCGGGATCTGGCCGCGGGCGAACTCCCGGAGGTCGGTGCCGTCGAGCCGCACCACACCGCCGTCGGGGTCGGCCAGGCGCGCCAGCAGGCTGGTGAGCGTGGACTTGCCCGCGCCGGTCGGCCCGACCAGCGCCACCGTCGAGCCGGGCCGCAGGCTCAGATCGATCCCGCGCAGAATGGCCTGACCGTCGTAGCCGAAGCTGACGTGGTCCAGGCGGACGTCGGCGGCGCCGCCCTCGGGGGCCTGGCGCGGGCCGTACTCCATGTCCCCCTGGGCGTCGAGCACGGCCTTGACCCGGCCGTAGCCCACGACCGAGCGCGGCAGCTCGCCCAGGACCCAGCCGATCGCGCGCAGCGGGAAGGCGAGCAGGGTGATGAGATAGGCGACCTGCACGACCTGGCCGGGCTGGATCGCCCCGGAGGCCACCCGGGAGGTGCCGACCAGCAGCGCGACGAGCACGCCGAGGTTGGGGACGGCCTCCAGCGCCGGGTCGAAGAACGCGCGGGCCCGGCCGGCGGCGATGTTGGCGTCGCGCAGCCGGTCGGCGGCCGCGGCGAAGCGCCCGGTCTCCACGTCCTCGCGGCCCAGGGTCTTCACGACCAGGCCGCCGTCGAAGGACTCGTGCGCGATCTCGGCGACGCCGGCGCGCATCTCCTGGGCGGCGGCCAGGCGCGGCGAGGCGTAGCGCTGGTAGACGGTGTTCAGCACGATGATCGCCGGGAACAGCAGGAAGCCGATGATCGCCAGCACCGGGTCGGTGAGCACCATCGACACCAGGGCGGCGACCATCATGATCAGCACGCCCAGCGACATCGGCAGCGGGGCGATGAACTGCCAGGTCATGTCCACGTCGGAGCCGGCATTGGACAGCAGCTGGCCGGTCGGGTGGCGCCGGTGCCAGGACAGCGGCAGCTGAAGGTAGCGCTCGGATACCGCGCGCCGGTACCGGGACTGGAGCCGGAACTGCATGACCCCGGCGAGCAGCCGCCGCCCGATGATGCCCATCACCTTGGCCAGCGCCACGCCCAGGATCAGCAGGCCGGCCGTCCACGTCGCGCCCACCGGCACCTTCCCGGCCCGGAAGGCCGGCAGGATCGCGTGGTCGGTGGCCCAGCCCACGGCCCAGGCCGCGCCGACCGTCATGATGCCGTACACCGCGCTGCCACTGACCGCCGCGGCGAACACCCGCGGCTCGGTACGGATCGCCACACCGAGCAATCCGAGGCCGCGTTTAAGGATTGACCCCTGCGCGCGCGCAGCCGTCTGTAAACTCTCCGTACTCACGTCATCCCACCCAAGTCACGCCGAGACCCTGCCTGGGGTTCACTCTGGCGGACAACACCCGGCGGGGTAAAACCCATTCCGGATGCGCGGGTGTTACTCCCGATGTGGTTTTCGCAAAATCTGGACCAGGTCCATCCCCGGGACCGCCGTTCGCATGTTCTATTCGTACGGGGGCGACACCACGCCGGAGGTGCGAGATCGGAGGAGCGCTTGAGCGCTATCGCAGCGCAAGGGGCGAGCTCTACCCTTCAGCCACGCTTGTCCTGGCCGGAACATCCGTGCGGCCGGTCAGCGTGACCGGCGCGACGTTACTCGCACTGATGTGCGGGTAGTACTCGGTACGGCTACACCTTCCGACGTGAGGGAGGGGCCCGCGACAGGGGACTCGCGGGCCGGGAAGGACGGGGAGACATGAGCGGGGATGGGCCGCACAATGTCCGGATCGAGGAGGCTGTCAAAGGTCTCGCGGAGAATCCCGCGCTGCCGCCGGACATGGTGTTCCGGCTGCTGGCGTGGCGGCGGGAACTACGGGCGGTGGCCGAACGGCCGGACCTGACCGACGCGATGGTCGCCGAGATCATCGCCCGCGACGACCGCTGGCAGGTGCACGCACTGGCGCTGAATCATTGGCTGTGCCAGAAGTTCAGGATGCTGCTCGCCCGCCACCGCGACCCGGGCATCCGCGCCGCGGTCATCATCGGCGGCGAGGCCGGAGCCGCCTGCGCGGAGGATCCACCCGGCACGGCCCGGGAACTGTTCGAGACGCTGATCGACGACGCCGCGCGCGAGGTCCGCGAGACCCTGGCGCGCACCGACGCCGTCCCGGCAGACCTGCGCGCCCGGCTGGCCGCCAACCCCGACCCGCAGATCCGCCTCATGCTCGCGCAGTGGTGGGCCGACGCTCCGCGCAACGTAAGGGAACTGCTGCTGAACGACCAGGACGAGAAGGTCCGCTCCGCGGCGTTCTCCGCCTACTTCAGCCACCTCGACCTCGACGCGACCCTGATCGACCTGCTGGCCCGCGACCCCGACAGCGCGGTGCGGGCCAAGCTGGCCGCCCGGGAGGACCTGCCACCGGACTTGGTCGAGGTCCTCACCAACGACCCGAGCCCGGTGGTACGCCTGGCCATCTTCGCTCGGCGCGACACCCCCGAAGCGATACGCGCGGCCATCCACGCCGACATCACCGAGAACGCCCCGACCCTGGACGACCTGATCGCCGCCGACGACGAGTACGGCCTCGTCTTCGACTACCTCCAGGCCTACTCGACCCTCAGCACCCTGCGCCCGGAGTGGGTCACCGCCGAGGCCGCCAAGCACGTCGACTCGCCCTACCCCTGCTTCCGCACCGCAGCGGCGCTCAGCACAGACCTGCCGCTGGAAGCCGTGCGCACCCTGCTGGACGACGAGGACGAACAAGTCCGCATCACCATGGTCAACACCGCACCGCACCTGGTCGACGCCCCCCGCGCCGAACGCATCGAGCGCATGCACCACTGGGACACGTTCACGATGTGGTGGGAGTACCAACCGGTCCTGACGCACAGCCCGGAAACGATGCGCCGCTTCGCGATCGACCCGGAACCCCGCCTCCGCGCCCTGGCCTCCGGCGACCCACAACTCCCGACACCCCTGGCAGTCGCACTGGCGGCGGACCCGGAGGCCACGGTGCGCGCAGCGATCGCCGGCCACCGAAACCTGCCGGTCAAAAACGTGGTCGCACTCCTGGCGGACGAGTCGGACCACGTGGTGCACGCCGCAGCGGCTTCGCCCCACCTGCCGGTCGAGGAGATGGATCGATTACTCGTCCGCGCGGGGTTGTGAGGAGCCTTACTTTGCCTTGCGGCACGAGGCGCCGGCTCGTTCGGTGGATCCTTCTCACCATAAGGGTGTTGTGTTCTGGGTCCCACGCCGCGTATGCGGGGCTTGCCCAAGCAGGCCGGGCCGGTGGTGTCAGGCCGGACGCGGCTGGACTACAGCAGCGTGTGATCCGGCTTGATGCCACCGGACCGGTCTGCTTCCGTTAGGCGCATACGTGGCGTGGGGCACAGAACACTGGGCGACCAAAAGAACAACCGCCGCCCCACCACGCGCCGCAACCCCGTACGCAACGAGGCAACAAAGCCGAACCGCCGCGAACCGCAGCCCCACAATCAGACCGCAGCCTCCCCCCACGCTGTGGTGCCCGCCGGAGGCCGGCCTTTGACTTCAGGCACCCACCAAACGCGGCCGCCAGCCGCCTCCCAAACGCATGCGCAGTGACTCGGACCTGCGCGCGCTCTTGCCCAGCAACACCGCCAGCCGCCAACGCTACCGGGCCACGCTCACCCGAACCGCGCCACCTGCGAGGCCACCAAACCATGCGCGAAGCCGTAAAAATCGCCGTTGACTGTCAAACCACAGACCAACCGCACGCCTAGGCTGCGGATCTACCCACGACCGATCTACCCACCGCCGATCCGCCCATACCGACCCACCCACCACCGACCTACCCCCACAGCCACCTACCTCTCCACCCCCGCCTGCGGCGCCCCCGCCGCAACCAACCCCACCTCATACGCGAACACCACCGCCTGCACCCGATCCCGCAGCTCCAGCTTCGGCAGGATCCGGCTGACATGCGTCTTCACCGTCGCCTCCGACAAGTGCAGCGTCTCGGCGATCTCCGCGTTCGACTGCCCGCGCGCGATCTCCACCAGTACCTCTCGCTCGCGGTCTGTCAGCCGCCGCAGCCGCTCGTCGGCGCGCGGGCCGGCCGCCGCGGCGGGGTCGGCCTGGCGGGCGAAGGCCTCGATGAGCTGCCTCGTGATGCGCGGGGCCACCACCCCGTCCCCCGCCGCCACCGTCCGGATCCCGGCGATGAGGTCGGCCGGGTGCGCGTTCTTGAGCAGGAATCCCGCCGCGCCGACCCGCAGCGCGGCGAAGGCGTACTCGTCGAGGTCGAACGTCGTCAGGATCAGGACCCGGGAAGGCAGCCCGGCCTCGGTGATCCGAGCCGTCGCCTCGATCCCGTCCACGCCGGGCATGCGCACGTCCATCAGCACCACGTCCGGCCGAAGCCGCGCGGCCAGCGCCACGGCCTCGGCGCCGTCCCCGGCCTCCCCGACCACCGCGACGTCCGGCTGCGCTTCCAGCACCATGCGGAATCCCATGCGCAGCAGCGGCGCGTCGTCCACCAGCAGAATGTTGATCATGCGGCGTACCCGGCATCCCCGGCATTCCCGGCATCGCCGACGCCCCCAGCAGCTCCCGCAGCTCCCGCAGCCCCCGCAGCCCCAGCAGCTCCCGCAGCCCCCGCAGCCACCGGCACCCGCGCGTGAACCCGCCACCCGCGCCCCGTACTCCGCGGCCCGGCCTCCAGCTCCCCGCCGAACGCCGCGACGCGTTCCCTCATCCCGGCGATGCCGTGGCCGCCTATGTCGTCGGCCGGCGTCGCCGCAGGCGCGACCGCGCCGTCGTCGAGCACGGTCACGTCTATGACGTCCTCGTCGAAGTCCAGCCGAACCTTCGCCGACGCCCCGGGCTCCGCATGCTTGCGCGTGTTCGTCAACGCCTCCTGCACGACCCGGAACACCGCCAGCTCCACCCCCGAGGACAGGTCCGGCCGCGCCCCGCTGACCACCAGCTCCACCGGCAACCCGGCCACCCGCACCTCCGCGAGCAGCGCGTCCAACTGCGCCAGACCCGGCTGCGGATGCAGCTCGGCCATCGCGGCGCCGGCCGAGCCGCGCAGCACCCCGAGCACGCGCTGCATGTCGGTTATCGCCTGCCGCCCGACCTCCGACGCCTTCGCCACAGCTTCGGCGGCGCGGTCCGGCGCGGTGTGGACCGCATAAGAAGCGCCGTCGGTCAGGGCGACCATGACCGACAGACTGTGCGTGACAACGTCGTGCACCTCGCGCGCGATCGAGGCGCGCTCGGTGGCGGCGGCGATCTGCGCCTGCTGGTCCCGCTCGAACTCCAGGCGGCGCGCGCGTTCCTCCAGCGTCGCGAAGTACGCGCGGCGTGTCCGGGTGTTGATGCCGAGCACCGCCGCGGCGGTGACCATGCCGGAAATGAACACGAAGACCCGCAGCGCCGCGCCCTCATACGGCCACGACATCGCGACCAGCACCGCACCGATCTCCATGATGCCGACCGCGGCCAGGCATCGGCGGATGGAGGTATGCGCGGCGACCGTATAGAGGGCGATCAGCAGCGCGAAGTCCTCCGGCGGCATCACCATGTCCAGGGCCCACTGCGCGAACGCGGCGGCGGCCGCGACGGCGAACACCGCGCTCGGGAACCGGCGCCGCAGCGCCAGCGGCAGGAAGAAGGCGAACTGGAGCACCCAGCCCCAGACCGGGTAGCGCGCAGGCGGGTGGAACGCTTGGTGGCCGCTGAGCGGGATCAGGAACGCCGCGACGAGTACGGAGTCCACCGTCGTGGGATGGACCGCGGTCCACTGCTGCCCGCGGCGCACCGCGTTCTCCAGGCCCGCGGCCTGCAGGAAGCGCTTCATCCCCGGCGAGGTCAGCCACGCCGACACCGTGAACGGCGCGTCGACCACAGCCCGAAGGCCCCGGCGGCTGCCGGGGTCCTCGGGAACGGTCGCCGAGCTCACGCGTCTCGTTTCTTCAGCAGGAAGGCTGCCGCAGCCATCGCCACCACAGCGTAGCCAAGGAACAGCAGGAACCCGGGCCACGGCTTCATGTCCGGAGAGGTGGTGGTCAGCGCCATGATCTGCTGCCCGGCGTTGCTCGGCAGGTAGGGGTTGACGTGGTCGCCCCAGGAGGTCAGGTTCAGGACCTCGCCGAGCACCGGCAGGACCAGCAGGATCCCGAACAGCGCCGCGATGGCGCCGGCCGTGCTGCGGATGATCGCGCCGAGGGCCACGCCGAGCAGGCCGACCACGGTCAGGTACAGGCCCTCGCCGAAGACCGCGCGCAGCACGCCGGGGTCGGACAGGGTCTTGTTCAGGTGGATCGAGGAGAAGATCGACTGCGCCAGGAAGAAGCAGACGAACGCGGTGATCGTCATGACGGTCCAGGCGACGACCGTGAAGACCAGCGCCTTGGCCCACAGCACCGGCAGCCGCTTGGGCGCGGCGGCCAGCGAGGCGCGGATCATGCCGGTGGTGTACTCGCCGGTGATCATCATGACGCCGAGGACGCCGATGGCCAGCTGCCCGAGGAAGACCCCGCGCATCGGGTCGGCGACCGGGTCGACCTCCCGCTGGCGGGCCGCGCTCATGTGCGGGTAGTGGCTCTTCATCGCCAGGCTGAACAGCAGGGCGATGGCGATCATCGCCCCGACGCCGGCCACCAGCGACCAGCGCGAGGAGCGCAGCGTCCGGAACTTGATCCACTCGCTCTTGATCACCCGGGCCTGGGTGACCTTGCCGGTGTGGACGCGGACCGGCGCGGCGGGGGCTTGTGCGACGGCGGTCATGCGTTCACCTCGACGTCGGTGGTGGTGGGGTCGTCGCTCGCGCCGCCGGCGGGCTTGGTGGATCCGGCGGGCTCGGTGGATCCGACGGTCTCGGCGGACTCGGCGGATCCGGCGCTCTTCTGGCCCGGAGCGCGGTACTCGACGGCGTCCCCGGTGAGCTCCATGAACGCCTCCTCCAGCGACGCCTCGTGCGGCGCCAGCTCGAACAGCGTGATCCGGTTCTCCGCGGCGATGGTGCCGATCCGGTCGCTGGTCAGGCCCTGGACCTGCAGCGTGCCCTCGACGGAGGAGGAGACGGTGACGTCCGGGCCGGCCAGCAGCTCGCGCAGCTTGGCGGCGTCCGGAGTACGCACCTTGACACTGCCGGTGGACGCGCGCGAGATGAACTCGGCCACGGACGTGTCGGCGATGAGCTTGCCCTGCCCGATCACGATCAGGTGCTCGGCGGTCAGCGCCATCTCGGACATCAGGTGGCTGGAGACGAACACCGTCCGGCCCTCGGAGGCCAGGTCCTTGAGCAGGTTCCGGATCCACAGGATGCCCTCGGGGTCCAGCCCGTTGACCGGCTCGTCCAGGATCAGCGTGTCCGGGTCGCCGAGCAGAGCGCTGGCGATGCCGAGCCGCTGCCCCATGCCGAGGGAGAACCCGCCGGCCCGCTTCTTGGCCACGTCGCGCAGACCGACCAGGTCGATCACCTCATCGACGCGCGACCGCTCGATCCCGGTCGTCGCGGCGAGGGCCAGCAGGTGGTTGTAAGCGGTCCGCCCGGTGTGGATGGCCTTGGCCTCCAGCAGCGCGCCGACCTCGTGCAGCGGCGCGGAGTGCTCGGCATAGGCCTTGCCGTTGACGGTGACGGACCCGGAGGTCGGCCGGTCCAGGCCCAGAATCATGCGCATCGTGGTGGACTTCCCGGCCCCGTTCGGCCCGAGGAACCCGGTCACCACGCCCGGGCGGACGGTGAAGGACAAGTCGGAGACGGCGGTCTTGTCGCCGTAGCGTTTAGTCAGGCTGCGTGCCTCGATCATGCGGCAACGCTATGGGGCGGGGGTGCGCGCGGTCGTCAGACCAGACGGCGAACTTGGGGGTGGGGGGACTGCATCGTGGGATGTAGGGGGTGGTGCATAGCGGGATGGACGATCACGACCCGCGCGCCGCCCTACCGCACCGGATACCCGGCCCCCCGCAGTGACTCCTTCACCTCGCCGATCGTCACATCGCCGAAGTGGAACACCGAGGCCGCCAGTACCGCGTCGGCCCCCGCACCGACCGCCGGGGCGAAGTGCTCCGTCGCGCCGGCGCCGCCGGAGGCGATCAGCGGGACCGTCACCGCGGCGCGGACCGCTGCCAGCATCTCCAGGTCGAAGCCCTGCTTCATGCCGTCGGCGTCGATCGAGTTCAGCAGGATCTCGCCCGCGCCGAGTTCCGCGGCGCGGGCCGCCCACTCGACCGCGTCGATGCCGGTCGAGCGGCGGCCGCCGTGGGTGGTGACCTCGAAGCCGGACTGCGTGCTGACGCCCTCAGGGCAGCGCCGGGCGTCCACCGACAGCACCAGGACCTGGTTGCCGAAGCGGTCGGCGATCTCCGCGATCAGCTCCGGGCGCGTCACCGCCGCCGTGTTCACGCCGATCTTGTCCGCGCCGGCGCGCAGCAGCCGGTCCACGTCCTCCACCGAGCGCACGCCGCCGCCGACGGTCAGCGGGATGAAGACCTGGTCGGCGGTGCGGCCGACCACGTCGTAGACCGTCTCGCGGGCGTCCGAGGAGGCCGTGACGTCCAGGAACGTCAGCTCGTCCGCGCCGGCCGCGTCGTAGGCGCGGGCCAGTTCCACCGGGTCCCCGGCGTCGCGCAGGTTCTCGAAGTTGACGCCCTTGACCACCCGGCCGGCGTTGACGTCCAGACACGGGATGACGCGAACGGCCAGCCGGCCGAGGGCGGCGGTGCTCACGAGCCACTCCTTCGAAAGATGTACCGAGAACCGACTAAGCGTCGGCCTTGAAAGCGTCCAGTTCGACCTCGACCAGCATCCCCGGGTCGATCAGCCCCGAGACCACCAGTGCCGTGGCCGCCGGCCGATGTTCGGCGAAGACCTCGCCGTGCGCTCGCCCGACCTCGGCGATGTCGCGGGCGTGCACCACGTACCACCGCGTGCGCACCACGTCCCGCAGTGCGAAGCCGGCCTCTTCCAAAGCCTCGCGAGCGTTGTCCAGCGCGACCTTCATCTGCGTGTACGGATCGCCGTTGCCCTGCACCACGCCGTCGATCGTGGCGGTGCATCCCGCCAGCCACGCATGGGGCCCGGCGGCGACCAGGCGGGAGTAGCCGTACTCGTTCTCCCACTGCCCGTGCGAGCCGATCCGCTGGACACTGCTCATATCTCACGCGCTCCTGGTGAGTTCGAGGGCTTCTTCGAGCGTGAAGGCGCCCGCATAGAGCGCCTTGCCGACGATAGCGCCCTCGACGCCGATCGGCACCAGCGTCGCGATCGCTTCCAAGTCAGCCAGCGAAGACACCCCGCCGCTGGCCACCACCGGCTTGTCGGTGGCCGCGCACACGTCCCGCAGCAGGTCCAGGTTCGGGCCGGTCAGCGTGCCGTCCCGGTCCACGTCGGTGACGACGTACCGCGCGCACCCGTCGGCGTCCAGCCGCTGCAGCACCTCGAACAGCTGACCGCCCTCCTGCGTCCAGCCCCGCGCGGCCAGCGTCGTGCCGCGCACGTCCAGCCCGACCGCGATCTTGTCGCCGTGCTCGGCGATCGCCTCGCGCACCCACTCCGGCCGCTCCAGCGCGGCCGTGCCGAGGTTCACCCGCGCGCAGCCGGTCGCCAGGGCGCGCTTGAGCGAGACGCTGTCCCGGATGCCGCCAGAGAGCTCCACCTTGACGTCCACCGACCCGATCACCACGGCCAGCAGGTCGGCGTTGGTCCCGCGCCCGAAGGCGGCGTCCAGGTCCACCAGATGGATCCACTCCGCGCCGGCCTCCTGCCACGCCAGCGCGGCGGCCAGCGGATCGCCGTAGGACGTCTCGGAGCCGGCGGCGCCCTTCACCAGACGCACGGCCTGGCCGTCCGCGACGTCGACGGCGGGCAGGAGTTCGAGGTAGCCGGGCATAGCTCAGGGTCCTTGTCGGTAGGGGAACACTTCACATGTTGATGGAAGACTATTGAAACAGAGGCCGGGCGACCGCTCAGGACAGCTGCCCGAGCCAGTTCCGCAGCACCTGCGCGCCGGCCTCCCCGGACTTCTCCGGATGGAACTGCGTCGCCGACAGCGGCCCGTTCTCCACCGCCGCGACGAACGGCTCCCCGTGCGTCGCCCACGTGACCAACGGCGCGGCCATGCGCCCGGTGTCGGTCAGCTCCCACTTGCGGACCCCATAGGAGTGCACGAAGTAGAACCGCGCGTCGGCGTCGAGCCCGGCGAACAGCCGCGAGCCCTCGGCCACGTCCAGCGTGTTCCACCCCATGTGCGGGATGATCGGCGCGTCCAGCCGCTCGACGGTCCCCGGCCACTCGTGGCAACCGGCGGTCTCCACGCCGTGCTCCACGCCGCGCTCGAACAGGATCTGCATCCCGACGCAGATCCCCAGCACCGGCCGGCCCCCGGCCAGGCGCCGCCCGATGATGCGGTCGCCGCGGACCGCCTTGAGTCCGGCCATGCACGCCGCGAACGCCCCCACCCCGGGCACGAACAGCCCGTCGGCGTTCAGCGCGGCGTCCACGTCTGCGGTGACCGTGACCTGCGCGCCGGCGTGCTCCAGCGCACGCTCGGCCGACCGGATGTTGCCCGAGCCGTAGTCCAGGACCACCACGGAGGGTTTGCTCACCAGCGCATCACCCCGCCGGCGATGGCCATGCCGGCGCACAGCACCAGCAGCATCGACATCACGCGCATGTTCTTGTTGCCGTCGCCCTGCCGGAACAGGGAGAAGGCCCCGCCGAAGAGGAAGAGGCCGAGGAACACCAGTCCCGCGGCCGCATAGCTGCCGGTCATCTCTAAAGGACACCCTTCGTGCTCGGAATACCGCTCACTCTAGGGTCCGCCGTGCACGCCTCCCGCAGCGCCCTGGCCAGGGCCTTGAACTGGGCCTCGACCACGTGGTGGGCGATGCGGCCGTAGGGGACGCGGATGTGCAGGCAGATCTGCGCCTGGGCCACGAACGACTCGAAGATGTGCCGGGTCAGCTCGGTGTCGAAGTCCCCGATCATCGGCGCCAGGCCCGCGGGCATCTCGTGCACCAGGTACGGCCGGCCGGACAGGTCCACGACCACCTCGGCCAGCGTCTCGTCCAGCGGCACCCGGGCGTCGGCGAAGCGCCGCAGGCCCGCCTTGGTGCCGAGGGCCTCGCGGAAGGCGGCGCCGAGCGCCAGCGAGGTGTCCTCGACCGTGTGGTGGCCGTCGATGTGCAGGTCGCCCTCGGTCTTCACGGTGAGGTCGAACAGGCCGTGCTTGGCCAGCTGGTGCAGCATGTGGTCGAAGAACCCGACGCCGGTGGAGATCTCGGCCTCGCCGGTGCCGTCGAGGTCGACCTCCACCAGGACGCCGGTCTCACCGGTCGTCCGCTCCACCCTGCCCACGCGGCTCACGATTCTCCCTCCATCACAGCAAGGCTCTCCTTCAAGGCGTCCAGGAACGCCGTCGTCTCGGACTCGGTCCCGGCGGTGACCCGCAGCATGCCGGGGATTCCCACGTCGCGGATCAGGACGCCGTGGCCGAGGACTTTCTGCCACAGCGCCTTCTGGTCCCCGCCCGGCACGCCGAAGAACACGAAGTTGGCGTCGGAGGGGACCACAGGCAGCCCGAGGGCGGTGAGCTCGGCGACGATGCGGTCGCGCTGCGCCTTCACCGCGTCCACGGTCCCGAGCAGCGCGTCGACGTGCTTCAGCGCGGTGCGCGCCGCGGCCTGCGTCAGCGCCGACAGGTGGTACGGCAGCCGCACCAGCAGCAGCGCGTCGATCACCGCGGGGTCGGCGGCGAGGTAGCCGACGCGCGCGCCGGCCATGGCGAACGCCTTCGACATCGTGCGGGTGACGATCAGCCTCGGGTTCTCGGGCAGCAGCGTCAGCGCCGAGGGAGTTCCCGGCCGCGCGAACTCGAAGTACGCCTCGTCCACGACCACCATCGCCCCGACCTGGTCGGCGGCCTTGGCCACGGCGCGGATCACGTCCAGGTCCATCGCCGTCCCGGTCGGGTTGTTCGGCGAGGTCAGGAACACGACGCTCGGCTGGTGCCGCTCGATCGCCGCGACGGCCTTGGCGGCGTCCAGCGTGTAGTCGCCTTCGCGCAGGCCGGAGATCCACTCGGTCGCGGTCGCCAGGGCGATCAGGCGGTGCATCGAGTAGGAGGGCTCGAAGCCGATGGCGCTGCGGCCGGGGCCGCCGAAGACCTGGAGGATCTGCTGCAGGACCTCGTTGGAGCCGTTGGCGGCCCAGACGTTGCGCACGGTCACGCCGTGCCCGAGGTAGTCGGCCAGATCCTTGCGCAGGTCGGTGGCGTCGCGGTCGGGGTACCGGTTCAGCGTGGTCGCCGCGGTGCTGACGGCCTCGGCCAGGTCCGCCACCAGCTCCGGCGGCGGGCCGTAGGGGTTCTCGTTCGTGTTCAGCGGATACGGCACGTCGATCTGCGGCGCGCCGTACGGCGTCAGTTCCCGCAGATCGTCGCGGATCGGCAGGTCGCGGTAGTCCATGCCGCGATCTTCCATGGCCGTCAGCCCCGCTCTTCGAAGCGCGCCGTGACGGCCTCGCCGTGGGCCGGCAGGTCCTCGGCGTTGGCCAGGGCCACGACCAGGCCGGAGGCCTCGGCCAGGGCGTCGCGGGTGTAGTCCACGACGTGGATGCCGCGCAGGAAGCTCTGCACCGACAGCCCTGAGCTGTGGCAGGCGCAGCCGCCGGTCGGCAGGACGTGGTTGGAGCCGGCCAGGTAGTCGCCGAGGCTCACCGGCGCGAAGGAGCCGACGAAGACGGCGCCGGCGTTGCGGACCTTGGCGGCGTCCCCGGCGGAGTTCCGGGTCTGGATCTCCAGGTGCTCGGCGGCGTAGCCGTTGGCCACGATGAGCGCCGCCTCGATGTCGTCGACCAGCACGATCGCCGACTGGCGGCCGGCCAGGGACTCGCGGATGCGCTCGGAGTGCTTGGTCGCGGCGACGCGGACCTCCAGCTCCTTGACGACCTCGTCGGCCAGCTCCACGGAGTCGGTGACCAGGACCGCGGCGGCCAGCGGGTCGTGCTCGGCCTGGCTGATCAGGTCGGCGGCGACGATGCCGGGATCCGCCGTGGCGTCGGCGACCACCATGATCTCGGTCGGGCCGGCCTCGGCGTCGATGCCGATGACGCCCTTGAGCAGGCGCTTGGCGGCGGCGACGTAAATGTTGCCGGGGCCGGTGACCAGGTCCGCGCGGCGGCAGACCGTGGTCCCGTCGGCGTCGCGGTAGCCGTAGGCGAACATCGCGACGGCCTGCGCGCCGCCGGCGGCGTAGACCTCGTCCACGCCGAGCAGCGCGCACGCGGCCAGGATCGTCGGGTGCGGCAGGCCGCCGTACTCCTTCTGCGGCGGCGAGGCGACGGCCAGCGAGCCGACCCCGGCCTCCTGGGCCGGCACCACATTCATCACAACGGAGGACGGATACACGGCGCGGCCGCCCGGCACGTAGAGCCCGACCCGGTCGACCGGCACCCAGCGCTCGGTGACGGAGCCGCCCTCGACCACCTGTGTGGTCGTGTCGGTGCGGCGCTGGTCGCGGTGGACGGTGCGGGCCCGCCGGATCGACTCCTCCAAAGCGGCCCTGACCTGCGGGTCCAGCTGCTCCGCGGCCTCGGCGAGCGCCGCGGCGGGTACCAAGACCTGCTCCAGCTCGACCCCGTCGAACCTCGCCGCGTACTCGATCAGCGCCGCCTCGCCGCGATGACGCACGTCCTCGACGATCGGGCGGACGACGGCCAGGGCCGCCTCCACGTCCAGCTCGGCCCTGGGCACCAGGGCGCGAGGATCGGGCTGCATTCCCCCCGAAACCGCCTCCGTGCCCAATGCGCGACCGCGTAGGTCGATTCGAGTGATCACGGATCGATTCTAGTTCCGTCCCCATCGGCGGACCGGCGCGTCCGCAGAGTGGGCACCTCGCGGCGGGCAGCGACTAGATTGGGTCCGTGACGACAGAGCTGCCGCTGTTCCCCCTCGGAAGCGTGCTCTTCCCGGGCGTCGTGCTCCCCCTGCACATTTTCGAACACCGCTACCGGCAGCTGGTGCGCGACCTGTCCGCGCTGCCCGAGGGCGCGCCCCGGCGGTTCGGCGTGCTCGCCATCAAGGACGGCCACGAGGCCGGGCGCGGCAACGTCACGGCGCTGTACGACGTCGGCTGCACCGCGGAGATCGACTCGATCGTGGAGTACGAGGACGGCCGCTTCGACATCACCACCACCGGCGTCCACCGCTTCAGGCTGGAGGCTTTCGAGGACGAAGGCCCCTACGCCCGCGGCGAGGTAGAGCTGCTCGACGAGGTGGCCGGGCCGGAGGCGGAGCTGCTGGCGCCGGCGCTGACTGCGCTGTTCCGCAAGTACCAGGGCGCACTGTCGGAGCTGCGGGGCGTGCAGGTCGGGTCGATACCGGAACTGCCGGACGACCCGACGGTGCTGTCCTACCTGATCGGCGCGGCGACGGTGCTGGACACCTACGAGAAGCAGCGGCTGCTGACCACGGAGACGACGGTCGAGCGGCTGCGCGTCGAGGCGCAGATCCTGCGGCGGGAGACGGGGATCCTGAAGAACCTGCCGTCGCTGCCGGCGGTGGATCTGCTGCGGCGGCGGAGTCGGTAGGCGCTGCGCGGGACGGTTCCGGCTGCGCTTGCGGTCCGGCACGTGCCGGCTCGTGGGAGTGCATCCTCGGTGAAGCACTGTGCGCGGCGGCCACATACAAAGCCCGTGGCCGCCGCCGACCTGAGATCCAGCTTCAGCGTCAGCCGAGCGAGGTGTCCGCCTGCGGCACGCCCGAGTTCGCACCGGGAGCCGCGTCGGGGCCGTCGTCGCCGGGCCGGCCGTCTGCCCCGGGCCGGCCGTTCGGGCTCGGCTGCTGCTGCGGCGGCGCGATCTGTCCCTGCCCGTCGGCAGCCTGCGCACCACCCTGCAGGCCGTAAGGGTTGTCAGCCGTGAAGTACCCCTGCGGCGGGCCCGCCTGCCACTGCTGCGGCGCGGGCTTGACGAAGGCGACGGTCAGCGCCAGGAACAGCACCAGCCCCAGCAGCGGCGCGGCCAGGTAGAGCCCCTGCGCGTGCAGCGCGACCGGCGCGTGGAAGTTGTGCCCGGCGGCGATGGTGTGCAGCACCTTCAGCGGGTCCGGCATCGAGATCCAGCGGCCCAGCGCGGCGGTCAGCGTCGAGGCCGCCAGCCCGCCGAGCAGCACGCCGGCCCACGCCCCGACCGCCGCGCCGTTCCGGTTGCCCTCGCTGTCGCGTCCGCCGAGAGGTCCGCGCCGTGCCAGGTAGAAGCCGAGGATGCCGAGCAGCAGCCCCACGATCGCGGTGAACAGGAAGTAGTACCCGTCGACGCTCGCGATGCCCTTGCCCTCCGGCTCCACCAGCAGCGCGGACTGGTCCACGCTCGAGGTCACCTGGGGGACCGCGTTGGCCGGCAGCGTGAGCCACACCGTCGGCGCGAAGCGGTACCAGGCCAGCGCGGACAGCACGCCGAGCACGGCGCCGGTCGCCAGCAGGACGGCGGCGGTCAGCAGGTCGGAGCGCCACGCGAACAGCGTCGCCTTCAGTGACCGCCCCGCACCGCCGGGCCCGCCGGAGCCGTTCCCGCCGGACACGAGATCCGGCACCCGGGGCAGCCCCTGCGCGCTCTGCGGTTCCTCGAAGGGGTTCCGCCACGGCGAGGAACCCGGGCCCTGCCCATCGGCAGTCGGCGAAGTCTGGTCGTTCATCGTCCATCAGCTTTTCATGCCGGGCCTGATCCCGGCAGCCGGGTGGGGCGGATGGCACCATTGCCGCATGGCAGCGAAGAACCGTCAGGCGAGCGGCACCCCGGCTACAGCCCTGCTCAGCAGGGAAGGAGTCGAGTTCACCGTCCACACCTACGACCACGACCCGGCCGCCGCCTCCTACGGCCGCGAGGCGGCGGACGTGATGGGCGTCGAGCCCGAGCGCGTCTTCAAGACCCTGGTCGCGGAGGTGGACGGGGAGCTGACCGTGGCCGTGGTCCCGGTCTCCGGCTCCCTGGACCTGAAGGCGCTCGCCACCGCCGTCGGCGGCAAGAAGGCGGCCATGGCCGACCCCGCCGCCGTCACCCGCACCACCGGCTACGTCCTCGGCGGCGTCTCCCCGCTCGGCCAGCGCAAGCAGCTGCCGACGGTGATCGACGAGACCGCACTGTTGTTCGACACCCTGTTCTGCTCGGCCGGCAAGCGCGGCATGGAGATCGAGATCGCCCCGGACGAGCTGTTGCGGCTGACCAGCGCGGTGATCGCGGAGATCGGGCGGGAGGACTAGCCGCACGGAGACGGTACGACTTGCCCCGACTCCCGGACAAGCATCGTCGAGCCCTGCTATGAGTGGTGTGCGCGGCCTCTCCCAGCCGCGGAAGGGGGCACCTCGTGGCGCGGGTGGTGTGCGTGCACGGCATCGGCAAGCAGCAGGACGGCGAGGACACGCTGATGCGGTCCTGGCTGCCCGCTCTGACCGACGGGCTGCGCCGGGCCGGTCACGTCGGGCTGCTGGACCCTTCAGACGTCGCCATGGCGTTCTACGGCGATTTGTTCCGGCCGGCAGGTCGACTGCTCGCCGCCGGCGATCCGGCTTACACGGCCTCGGACGTCGATGACGGATTCGAACAGGAACTGCTGCTGGCCTGGTGGTCCGAGGCCGCTCGGACCGACCCGGGCGTCGTCCCGCCCGGCGCGCCCGGCGTCCTGGCCTCGACGCCGCGCGCCGTGCAAGGTGCCCTACGTGCGCTCTCCGGATCGAAGTTCTTCGCCGACGTCGCGCTACGTGGCATGGTCGCCGATCTCAAGCAGGTCCGCGGCTACCTGATGGACCCCCGGATCCGTAACTCGGTCCGGGCCCGGGTACGGGACGCGATCGGCCCGGACACGCAGGTGGTCGTGGCGCACTCGCTCGGCTCCGTCGTCGCCTACGAAGTCCTGTGCGCTCTGGGCCCGCATCGGATCAACGCGCTGGTGACACTGGGCTCACCGTTGGGTATCCCCAACCTGGTGTTCGACCGCCTCGAACCACCCCCGACCCCGGCTCGCCGGCCGGGACCGGTCGACACGCTGACCTGGACGAACCTCGCCGCCGACGGCGACGCCGTGGCGCTGGTCAAGGACCTGAGACCCTTGTTCGGGCCGGAACTCCGATCGGCGGTTCTTCACACCGGCTCGCACGCCCACGACGCGACCTCTTACCTCACTGATCCGCTATGCGGGGACGCCGTCGCCGAAGGCCTGAAATGAGTACAGAGTCGGGCGAGGTCACACCGCCGCGCCGGTACCTGATCGCCACGGCGGTCTCCGAATACCGGGACCCGGCATGGGACATCCCCGGGCTGGACGACGCGCGACAGCAGATCGTCGACTTGTTCACCCGGCGTCTCGGCTACGAACATGTCAGCACGCTGGGTCTGAATCCGACCCGCGACCAGATCCTCTCAGCGATACGCACTTTCTGCCGAGCTGACGACCGGCGTCCCGACGACCTGCTCGCGGTCTACATATCAAGTCACGGCCAAGTCCTCGACGACGGCAGGCACGTCCTGCTCACGGCCGATACCGACCCCGCTGACATCGAGTTCAGCGCCTTGCCCACCGCCGACCTCGCCAAGGTGATGCTGTCCGGCACCGGGATCCGCCGGGTCCTGCTCATGCTCGACGTCTGTTACGCCGAGCAGGGCGGAAACCTGCTGGCCGCGAACGCATTGGAGTCGATGGGCTCCTCGTGGGCCCGAGACCCGGGGTCGGGGCTGGTCATCGTCTCCAGCGCGCGACCGCACCAGGCAGCGCAGGCCGGTTTGTTCCCCAGTCTGCTGACCGGGGCGGTCAACGCCCTGCCCGTGGCCGGCCACAGCCCGGCACACCTGAGGATCGACGCGCTGGTCATGCGAATGAACGACGATCCGGAGCAACGAGAGTGGCAACGGGTCGGCCTTGTCATGGCCGGCTTGGACGGACCGGTACCGCCGTTCTTCGCGAACCCGCGATACGACCGCCGGCTGACCGGGGTGGACCTGGCGGTCCAGGAAGCGGCCCGATACGAGCAGCTGGACCAGGTCCGCGAACAGACATACACCAACGCCATGCTGGTCAAGGCGATGGCCCATCCCGTCAACGACGCGCGGGCCGGATGGTGGTTCCGAGGACGACACGCCGCCTTGGAAAGCCTGGCCGCCTGGATGCGGGGCACCGGCTCCTGCCAGGTCGTGACCGCCGGCCCCGGGTCGGGGAAGACAGCCCTGCTCGGGCTCGTCGCGACCATCACGCACCCCAAACGGCGGCCCTCGGTCCCGTTCGCGGCGCTGAACCTGTCCCCCGACATGTTTCCCGAGACCCTCGACGCCGTGGTGTACGCCCAGCACCTGACCGACCGCGACGTGATCGAGGCGCTCGCCGCCGCGGCACGGGTCACAGCCGACAGTGTCGGTTCGCTTCTGACGGCGCTGGGGTCCCCGGGTCGGCCCCGCCCCTTCACGGTCATCATCGACGGGCTCGACGAGGCCGCGACCCCGGAGAGCTTGTGCAGCGGCGTGTTGCGCCAGCTCGTCGAACACTCCGAAGGACGGATCAGGCTGCTGCTGGGCACTCGGCCCTACCTGCTGGAACACCTCGGACAGCCACCGGACCGGATCGTCGACCTGGACACGGGCCGTTTCGCGGACCAAGCCGCCCTCATGTCCTACACGGTGCAGACCCTGATCGAAGCACAGCGCGACTCCCCGTACCGCACCGCGGGGTCCCGGGTTCGCGAAGTCGCGGAGGCGGTCGTCGACGCAGCGGGGACGTCGTTCCTCGTCGCGCGCATCGCGGCTGGAACTCTCGCTGCCGCCGGACACGCGGTGGCCGACCCCCAGAGCCCCGAGTGGCGACGGTCGCTGCCCCGGCACGCTGATCAAGCGATGCGGGAGGACCTGGAGCGACGGCTGGGGCCGGAGGCGCAGCGCGCAGTGGATCTGCTGCGGCCGCTGGCGTTCGCGCAGGGTGAGGGGTTGCCGTGGGAGAACTTGTGGGCCCCGCTTGCGAGCGCCATGTCAGGACACGACTACACGGATGAGGACGTCCTTTGGCTGCGCCGCACCGCTGGTGCGTATGTCGTGGAGTCCGTCGACGGCGACCGGTCGGCCTATCGGATCTACCATCAAGCGCTGATAGAGCATCTGTCCGCCGATCTCGACGAGGCAGCCGTACACAGCGCCTTCGTCGACGTGCTCACTCGCAGCGTTCCCTACCGGGCTGACGCAACGCGCCACTGGGCTCGGGCTCACCCTTACGCGCTCCACCATCTCGGGTTCCACGCCGGCGAGGCAGGCCGGATCGACGAGTTGCTCGCCGACGCCGAGTTCCTGGTCCACGCCGAACCCTGGGCGTTGAAATCGCATCTCGGACGGGCGGCCTCAGGGCCGGCACGTATGGCAGCCGCCGTCTACCGCGCCAGCATCGACACCCACATGCAATGGTCGCCTGAGGACCGTCGCCTCATCCTCGCTATAGACGCGGCCCGCGCGCAGGCGACGACATTGCAGGAGCAGTTGGTCTCACAGATCCCGATCGGTGGATGGATTCCGCATCTCGCCACCGGGACCGCCTTCACCACGGCGGTGCTGGATGTCCTGCCCGATTACTCGTTCGATCTCTTCGGGATCGCGTTCGCCGAACTTGATGGCGAGACGATCGTCATCGCGGTCGCCAGATCACGCATCAATGTATGGAACCTGCGTACCGGCAAGCCGCAGTTTCCACCCATCGTCGACGAGTCGTCTCACTTGTTCTCGGTCGCGGTCACCGCGGTGAACGGCCGGCCCACGATCATCACCCCCGGCCCGCAAGGTTCGCTCAGGATGTGGTGCCTGCGAACCGGCACAGCTCTGGGTGACATCGTGACCGGATCGACCGACGGGCAGGAGGTGGTTGCCTGCAGTGAGGTAGGCGGGGCTCCAGTCGTCATCACGACCTCCCGCGCGGGAACGGCGAGCGTGTGGAATCTGGAGACCCTTCGGCAGCACGGGAAATCGATCGCGGTGCCACCACAGAACCGGCTCGGCAGTGCCGTGATATCCACTACGGTCATCGACGATGTGCCCACGATCGTGTTCGCCGATGGCTCCTCTGTGGCCATGTGGAACCTCCACACGGGCGAGGTTCATATCGTCGGGCTGCCGACCCTTGAAATCACCGCCCTGGCTTGCACGGCCATCGACGGCGAACCGGTAGTCGTCACGGGGTGTCATGACGGTGCGATCCGGCTGTGGAGCCTGCGCGACTACCGGCCCATCGGCGGGCCGATGACCGGTCACACGAGCGCGATAACGGCTATCGCTTGCTACCACATCGACGGTGTGGCCATGGCGATGGCGGCAGACCTCGAGGAGCCGGTCCGCGTTTGGAATCTGTCGACAGCCACGGCTGTCGTCACGCTGATGGGACACACCAGCAGCGTGACGAAAGTGCAGTGCGCCATTGTGAACGGCGCCCCGATCGGCGCATCAGGGGGATCAGACTGCAGTCTGCGCTTGTGGCAGCTACCGAAGCCGAGTGCTCCTCCGCAACCGGCCGCAGGGCTCGGCCATAAGATCCGGCGACTCGTCTACCGCAAGATCGACGGTATTCCGACTGCCGCCACCGTCAATATCTTCGGCTGGACCTCGCTGTGGGATCTGAGCCGAGGCCGAGCTTTGGTGGACCACCACAACGAACAGACGGTCGAGTATGACGACATCGAGGGGATCGACATCGATTCCCACCCGCACGTGGTGGTCAACGAGGGGACCGGCCTTCGGGTGTGGAACCTGAAGACAGGCGGGACCCGCGTGCTTCGGACGACGGAACGGGGCGTCATGATCGACGCGATGTCGTGTACCGAAGTCGACGGGTCGCCCGTTGCGCTCGTCGCCACAGATGACGGGTGCTTGAGCATTTGGGATCTCACCACAGGCAATCGGAAGAAACACAGACCACTCGGGTTCTTTGACGGATTCGGCGCGCTGCCTTGCACCACGGTCGATGGAGAACCATTGGTGTTCAGTGTCGGACGCACCAAAGCGTTCGGCTCGGGATCCACCATCGGCCGCGTCTGGAATCTCCGGTCCGGAACCGAGAAGCGCTTCCCCGTGAACGAGGGCACTGAGAGCTTCCCTGTGGCGAGTGCGACCATCGACGGCGCTCCCATCGCCGTGACATACACGAGCACATCGATCGAAGCTTGGAATCTCTCCACAGGTCAGCCTCTGTTCGCCCCTATACGCAAAGAGGACGGTCACACGCGCTGTATCGACATCGGATTCGTCGACGACACGCCAGTGGCGGCGTCGACCAATGCCGAAAACAGCCTGTATCTGTGGAACCTGCGCACCGGCCAGCACATCGAGACCCTGCGCCTCCCCTGGCCCGACCAAGTAGTACTCACACCAGAGAACGAGATCGTCGTATCCCTGTACTCCGACATCGTCGTCCTCCGCCGCAAGCAACCCACCGCCCCCTGATTACGAACTCGGGCCGGCCGCCTCAGCCTCCGCCTCCGCGTGCCGCACCTCCACTCGCGTCCCCCGCAGCACGGCGTACACCACCGAGAACGCGACGATCGCCTCCGCCCACAGGAAGACCGTGTAGTCCAGCAGGCAGCCGATCGGCGGGTTGCCCGGTGCGGTGTTCCGGTAGCCGGCCAGCGCGAACAGTGAGGCGGCCATCCAGCCCAGGCCCGGCCACACCATTCCCAGCTTGCGGTGGCCGATCACCAGTGCGCCGGTCAGGACCGACAGGGCCAGGGACCACATGATCACGTACATCAGCCAGACCATCGCGAAGGTGCCGCGGGTGCGGCGCAGCTGGATGTCGAAGCCGGGCTCGGTCTGGTCGGCGCTCACCGTCGCGCGGGTCACGAAGCCCGGGTCGGAGTCGACGATCGCGACGGCGGTCGGGACCGGCTCGCCGTCGAGGGCCGCCGAGAAGCCGAGCCTGGTCGTGTAGCGGTCGAACGGGTAGTCGGCGATGTCGCCGCCGGGCAGGTCCATCAGCATGTCCTTGGACACGACGCGCTTGCCCGCCGGATAGGTCAGCTGCTCCGCCGACAGCGAGGTCGTGTCGATGGTCAGATTCCCGACCGGGACCAGCTCGTCGCCGTCCTGGGCGTACTTGCCGACGACGGTCACGAACACCCGCACCTGGGCGTCGTTGCGTGCCGGCTCGACGCGGTTGATCGTGGCCACGATGTCGACGCGGTCCGGTGCGGTGGTCGCGCCGGCGCCGAAGCCGCTGTGCCGGCCGCCCCGGTCCAGATGCGACAGATACACCCCGACCAGCGTCGTCAACGCCACCAGGAAGACCGCGCCGACCATCGCCGCCCAGGTGCGCGGGTGCGCCGGCGGCCACCACCAGTCCGTCCTGTTCGACACGGATCCCAGTGAACCGCCAAGATCGCCTCGCGGCGGGCAGCAACGCCGCAGACCGCAGCGAAACAAAGCCCTGCGGCCTGATCGAAGCAGCCTGAGGGGTGGAGTCAGACCGAGGATCAGGCTGAGCGAAGCAGCCTGAACGAATCAGCTGGAGGAATCAGCTGAGGAATCAGCCTGGTGAAATCAGCTCTCCGCGGCGATCAGGTCCAGCGCATGCTGCAGATCGTCCGGATACCGGCTCTCGAACTGCACCCACTCCCCGGTCCCCGGGTGCTCGAACCCGAGGCTCACCGCGTGCAGCCACTGCCGCGTCAGCCCCAGCCGCTCCCCCAGCTTCGGGTCCGCCCCGTACTGCAGGTCCCCGACGCAGGGGTGCCGCAGCGCCGCCATGTGCACGCGGATCTGGTGCGTCCGGCCGGTCTCCAGCTTGATCGCCAGCAGCGTCGCGGCCCGGTAGGCCTCGATCGTCTCGTAGTGCGTGACGCTGTCCTTGCCGTCCCGGACCACCGCGAACTTGTAGTCGTGGTGCGGGTGCCGGCCGATCGGCGCGTCCACGGTGCCGCGCATCGGGTCCGGGTGCCCCTGCACCAGCGTGTGGTAGCGCTTGTCCACGGTCCGGTCCCGGAACGCCTGCTTCAACAGCGTGTAGGCGCGCTCGGACTTGGCGACCACCATCAGCCCGCTGGTGCCGACGTCCAGCCGGTGCACGACCCCCTGCCGCTCCGAGGCCCCGGACGTCGAGATCCGGTACCCGGCCGCGGCCAGCCCGCCGACCACGGTCGTTCCCAGCCACCCCGGGCTCGGGTGCGCCGCGACGCCGACCGGCTTGTCGATGACGACGATGTCCTCGTCGTCGTACACGATCGCCATGCCCTCGACGGCCTCGGCCTTCACCGCCACCGGATCGGCGGCCGGCGGCAGCTCGATCTCCAGCCAGGACCCGCCGCGCACCCGGTCGGACTTGCCGGCCTCGGCGCCGTCCACCCGCACCCGTCCGTCCGCGGCCAGCTCGGCGGCCCGCGTGCGCGACAGGCCGAACATGCGGGCCAGCGCGGCGTCGAGGCGCTCGCCTTCGAGGCCGTCCGGAATGGGGAGGCTGCGGAGATCAGACATGGCCACCATTATCCGGCAGCGCCGGAGACGCTCAGCCCACCGCTGCCGGCCCCGGTCCGGCGCGGATATATCGCTTGCGAGCGCCCAGGGCGTGCCGGAAGATGGGCCACCGATGTCACGACCTGCGCGAACCCCCAGCCGGCACACCACGAACGAGCAGTTCACGGCCGATGTGATCATCGCCGGGGGCGGGCCGACCGGCGCGATGCTGGCCGCCGAACTGCGTTTGCACGGCGTGCGGGTCCTGGTCCTGGAAAAGGAACCCGAACCCACTCCCCACTTCCGGATCCTCAGCCTGCATATTCGCAGCATCGAGCTGATGGCGATGCGCGGCCTGCTGGACCGCTTCCTCGAACGCGGCCGCAAGCGCCCCGTCACCGGCGTCTTCGCCGGCATCCCCAAGCCCGCCCCCGCGGAGCTGGATTCGGCGCACGCGTACATGCTCGGCATGCGGCGCCGGGACATCGACAGCCTCCTCGAAGAGCACGCGATCGCGCTCGGGGCGCAGGTCCGCCGCGGATGCGAGGTCATCGCCCTCGAGCAGGACGACGACGGCGTGACCGTCGGGCTGGCCGACGGCGAACAGCTGCGAGCCCGCTATCTGGTCGGTTGCGACGGCGCGCGCAGCACGGTCCGCAAGCTGCTCGGCGTCGCCTTCCCCGGCGAGCCCGCGCGCACCGAGACCCTGATGGGCGAGATGGAGGTCGGCATCCCGGCCGAGGAGATCGCCGTCCACCTCGCCGAGGGCCGCAAGAGGAACAAGCGGTTGTCTCTGCGACCCTTCGGCGACGGCGTCTACAGCGTCGTCGTCCCTCTCCCGGACGTCACCGACCGCGCGGAACCGCCGACGCTCGAAGACTTCCGCGAGCACCTGCGCATCGTGGCCGGAACCGACTTCGGGGTGCACTCCCCGCGCTGGATGTCCCGCTTCGGCGACGCCACCCGCCTCGCCGAGCGCTATCGCGTCGGACGGGTCCTGCTGGCCGGCGACGCGGCGCACATCCATCCGCCGGCCGGCGGGCAAGGCCTCAACCTCGGCGTCCAGGACGCCTTCAACCTCGGATGGAAGCTGGCCGCGCAGGTCAGCGGCCGAGCGCCGGCGACGTTGCTCGACACCTACCAGGCCGAACGCCACCCGGTCGCCGAGGACGTGCTGGAGAACACCCGCGTCCAGATGGAACTGCTGTCCCCCGAACCGGGCCCGCAGGCCGTGCACCGCTTGCTGACCGCGTTGATGGACATCGACGAGGTGAACTGCCGCCTCGTGGAACAGATCGCCGCGATCGACATCCGCTACGACTTCGGCGAGGGCCCCGACCTGGTCGGCCGCCGCCTGCGCGACATCGAGCTGAAGGACGGCCCGCTCTACGAGCACACGCACCGAGGCCGTGGCCTGCTGCTGGACCGTACCGGACGCCTGCGGAACGACGGCTGGTCGGACCGCGTCGACCTCATCACGGACAGCACCGCGGCAATAGACGTCCCGGCGCTCCTGCTACGCCCCGACGGCCACATCGCGTGGATCGGCGAGGATCAGCAGGACCTGGAGACTCGCCTGGCTCGCTGGTTCGGTGAGCCCGTCGCGCTCTGAACGCCGTTGCGCGGTGGGCACCCTGTTCGAGGACCTCTGGCCGCTGGTCTTAAGAACCCTTGGTCTTAAGAACCCGTACTCTCAGCGTCCTTCTCGGAGGACTCCTCGGCGTTCCCGTCCGCGGGCTTCAGGTCCTTGTGCCGCGTCCCGTCCGGCTGCATACCGAGGAAGGACAGCAGCACCATCAGGCAGCCGCCGATCACGATCGAGGTGTCGGCGAGGTTGAACACCGGGAAGTCGTAGTGCACCAGCGGGAACGTCGGGAACTGCAGGAAGTCCACCACGTCGCCGCGGCCGACACCCGGGGAGCGCAGCAGCCGGTCGCTCAGGTTCCCCAGCGCGCCGCCGAGCAGCAGCCCGAGCGCGATGGCCCACGGCAGCGAGCGCAGGTTGCGCGAGACCCGCAGGATGACGAACACCACACCGGCCGCGATGACCGTGAAGACCCAGGTCTGGCTCTCGCCGATGGAGAACGCCGCGCCCGAGTTGCGGATCAGGGTCAGGTTCAGGAAGCCGCCCGGGACGTGGATCGGACCGCGGTCCTGCAGGTTCGCGACCACGATCGCCTTGCTGACGGTGTCGATGGCCAGCGCGAGCGCCGCGCAGATCAGCACGATCCAGATGCGGCGCCGGCGGGGCGGGACCCCGGTGCTCTCGCCGGCCGCGCTGACGTCGGAGGCCGCAGCGGCCCCGGTGGTTCCAGCCTCGGCTGCTTCGGCGGCCCCGGCGGGTTCAGCAGCAGTCCCGGCGGAGGCGGCGACTTCGGCGGATCCATCGGCTTCGGCGGATCCAGCGGCTTCGGCGGATCCAGCGGCTTCGGCGGATCCAGCGGCTTCGACCTGCCCCGGAGTGTCCGAGCCGGTCTTCGAACCGGCCTTCGAACCGGCCTTCGAACCGGTCTCCGGAGCGGTCCGGCGGCCGGACCCGGACGCCTCGGAAACGCCGGAGGCGCCAGACCTGCCGGCACCTCCCTCGGTCTCGTCGACGATCCCGGCCACGTCCTCGGCCGCCTCTGAATCCGCACGCACTTCTGAAGCCACGCGCACACCCTACCTTCGCGACACGCTCACCGGAGCTCGATCACCGCGAAGATCGCGGCCGGGCCCGGCACAGGCCGGGCACGCGGACGTCCCTCA
>Ga0207671_10000977_pt1 | contig 35439 bp, 31 predicted proteins | sample KBSC24metaG_FD_184352 | JGI IMG/M metagenome (GOLD analysis project Ga0207671, IMG submission 184352) | Corn rhizosphere microbial communities from Kellogg Biological Station, Michigan, USA - KBS C2-4 metaG (SPAdes) (version 2) | ecosystem: Host-associated > Plants > Roots > Rhizosphere > Soil...
CTGATGAACCGGCCGGCGCTGCTGCTGGCCGACGAGCCGACCGGTGCCCTGGACTCGCGCTCGGCCGAGGACGTGCGGCAGCTGTTGCTGGATCTGAACCGCGAGGGCCAGACCATCGTGTTGGTGACCCACGACGTGCAGCTGGCCGCCACCACCGCGCGCCGCACGATCGAGTTGGTGGACGGCGCGGTCGCGCGGGACGTCGTCAACGGCGTCATCAACGACGGCAGCGCGGTGAGCCGGTGAGCGCCCTGGGCGGGATCGTGCGCTCCGGCGTGGGCCGACGCCGGGTCCAGACCCTCGTCATGACCCTGACGACGTTCACCGCGGTGCTGTCATCAGTACTCTCCCTCGGCCTGCTGACCGCCGTGGAGGCCCCGTTCGAGCACGCCTTCAAAACCCGGCACGGAGCACACCTGGCGGTCCAGTTCGACGGCTCGAAGGTCACGGCCGCGCAGACCACCGCCACCGCGCACGCCGCCGGTGTCACCGAGGCGGCCGGACCGTACCCGATCGCCGCCGCGCTGGACACGACCGTCGGCGCCGACTGCCCCGAGACCGGTCGGGCCGGTCACGACAACCATCCGATCACTGTCACCACCCGGCCCGGCCTGGGGAGCACCTCGGGGATGGACCAGCTGGTGCTGACCCGGGGACGCTGGCCGACCAACCCCGGCGAGATCGCCCTCCCGGCGAACAACTATGCCGATGCCTGCTTCGGCTCTTCGGTGGTGTTCTCCTCCCTGCCGGGCAAGCCGTCGTTCAAGGTCGTCGGCTTCGCCGACTCGGTGACGAACAGCGCGACGGGCTTCGTGACCGCCTCCGGCTTCACCAGGCTGACCGCTGCCGGGGCCAAAAGCGACGAGCAGATGCTCTACCGGTTCGCCAAGGCCGGGACCGCCGCCGACATCGCCGCCGACAAGCAGGCGGTGGCCGCCGCCGTGCCGGCCGGCGCGGTCGAGGACGGACAGTCGTATCTGACCGCGGAACAGCAGGCGACCGGCAACGCCAAGGCCTTCGTGCCGTTCCTGGTCGCCTTCGGGATCCTCGGGCTGGTCCTGTCGGCGCTGATCATCGCGATCGTGGTCAGCGGCGCGGTGGCCTCGGGGATGCGGCGCATCGGGATTCTGAAGTCGTTGGGCTTCACCCCTTCGCAGGTGGCCCGCGCCTACACCGCGCAGGCCATGATCCCGGCAACACTCGGCGTGGTCCTCGGCACGACAGTCGGCAATCTTCTAGCCGGGCCGATCCTGAACGGGGCCTCCCAGCAGCTCGGCGCGGCCAACGCCACGATCCCGTTGTGGATCAGCGCCGTGGTGTCGCTGGGCACCCTGCTGATCGTCGCCGTCACGGCTTCGATCCCGGCACTGCGGGCCGGCCGGATGTCGGCGGTGCAGGCTCTGGTGGTCGGCCGCGCCCCGGCGGCCAAGCGCGGTCAGACCGCGCAGCGCCTGGCGTCGCGGCTGCCGCTGCCCCGGGCCGTGTCGCTGGGGCTGGCCCAGCCCTTCGCCCGGCCGGCCCGGACCGTCATGGTCGGCGCGGCGCTGCTGCTCGGCACGGTCAGCGTCACCTTCGCGGTGGGGTTGGGGACCGCGTTCAGCAAGTACCAGGACACGACGATGAGCTCGGGCTTCAACGTCGCGTCGAAGATCGTGATACCCACCGCCGACGTGAATGTGCCTTGGGGTCTTTACGGCCCCGACGACCCGCGCCACCCGTACCTGGACGCCGCCAAGGTGGCCGCCGCGCTGGCCGAGGTCCCGGGCACGAAGGCCGCGTTCGGCTGGGGCGAAAGCGGCGCGACCATGGTCGGCGCGCCGATCGGCGGCGAACCGCCGGTCGTGTACGCGGTCAGCGGCGACTTCTCCTGGACGAACATGGAGCTGCTGGCCGGCCGCTGGTACTCGGCGCCCGGCGAGGCCGTGGTCGGCGACAAGCTGGCCTCGGCGGTGGGGATCCACGTCGGTGATTACGTCACCGTGGTGCGGGAGAACAAGCAACTGTCCCTGAAGGTCGTCGGCATCAACTTCGACACCCACGGAACCGACTATTCGGCCATGACGGATGCGGCCACCTTCACCACCGCAGGCCTGACCCCGCACATCGACCAGTTCAACGTCGAGCTGGCCTCGAACGTCAACGGCGCGAACTGGTCCGCCTCAGCCGCCACCGCACTGACCCCGCTGAACGCCACAGTCCAGTCGAACTCGACCGGCAAGGCCCTCGTGGTGATCATCATGGACGCCCTGGTGGCGCTCTTCACGCTGATGCTGACCGCGGTCGCCGCCCTCGGAGTGCTGAGCATGGTGGCGCAGGACACCCGGGAGCGGGTCCACGACCTGGGGATCTTCAAGGCCCTCGGCATGACCCCCAAGCAGACCATCGCGATGGTCCTGACCTCAGTGACACTCACCGGCCTGATCGCCGGACTCATAGGAGTACCGCTCGGGATCGCGGTGGAGAAGGCGACCCAGACCCCGATGGGCAACGCGATCGGCCGGCACCTGCCACCGAGCGTGACCCACGTCTACACCGCCGGCCTGCTCCTCCCACTGCTGGCCGCCGGGATCGCGATCGCCCTGCTCGGGGCACTGCTGCCGGCCGGCTGGGCGGCGCGCTCCCGGACCGCCACCGCGCTGCGGACCGAGTAGGAGCGGGCGGAGCCGCCGGTCGCCGCAGCAACAGCGGTGCCGGGCACTGCACGGCGCGGCAGGAACGCCAATGCCGACCTCCCCCGATCGACACCCTCGGGAGGTCGGCATTCGTGTCAGGGCCCTGCTTGAAATGATCTTGCGGAGGATGTGTGATTCGAACTCGATTCTTTGCTGACGTTTTACCTGGCCAGCGCATTGGTCTCGATGAAGCGTGTCGTATCGCGGCGCTTGGACGCCGTTCGGCGTCGTTTTGTGGCCAGTGGTGCTGCAAAATGCCGCACGTCCAGGCCTGCTAGTCCGCCAGCCCTGCCGAAGCCACCCACTGGTGGGTGAACCTGTCACCGGCCAACGCGGCGATCTGCTCGAAGTCTTGGTCATAATGCAGCACCGTGGCCCCGTGACGTTCGGCGACAGCGCAGATGAGCAGATCGGTGGTGGACAGGGCGCGGTGGTCGCCCCGCCCGACTGCCTGCTCGCGCAGGTTGAATGCACGGGTCCACGCTTCGTCATCGCAAGGTAAGTAGTCGAAGCCTGACAGGAAGGAGCGCAGTTCCATCGCCTCCTTCGCATTGCGTGCGGAGTACACGACCTCCATCTCGATCGGCCCGGTGACGGCCAGCAACCCACGCTCGTGCAGCGGGTCCAGCACGGCCGCTACGGAAGGCTGGCGCCACCGGGCGAAGGCGGAGTTGTCGATGAGGAACAGGGCACTGCGATGGTTCACGCGGCGTCCGCCTCCGCCCCGCCCTTCCGGTCCTGGATGACGAGCTCCCCGGACTTGAGCATGTCGATCCCCACCTGACGGCGGCGACGCTTCACCACGTCCTCAAGCGCGGCACGTACGGCCTGCGCCTTGACGGTGGTGCCGAAGATCTCCATGACCTCGGCAACGGTCTTCTCGTCCAAGTCGATGACGGTCCTGGCCATGGGCGCGCCTCCCGCTGATGATATCGTTTCTCTGGGAAAATGATATCATCGCGTGCGGGATGCCGAAGCTGATCTCATCGCAGCCCTCAACATCGTGCGGGGGAGCACCGCGATGCGTGCCCATCCCTTCGGGCGGCGACTACCACGACGGTCGGGGGCGGAGGCCTGGCCTTGGCCTTGGGAATCGAGCGCATCCTGGACGGTCTGGAAGCCTTGATCGCCCGGCGTGAGTCAGCTCGCTTGAATCACATAACCACAGGTCAAGGCGTGAAATGCTCGTGCGGAGCATGTGGGATTCGAACTCAAGATTTTGCCTGGGTTTTGCCAGGTCAGTGCCTTGACCTCGATGAAGCGTGTCGCTTCGCGGCGCCTCGATGCGCTTCGGCGCCGCTTCGCGACCAACGGTGCGGCAAGATGCCGCACCGATGATCCTCCGGTGCCACGCCCCGCCGCCGCAACCCCGCTTGACCTGCCCGACCTGGTCAAACTCTCGCCAGAACCTCCGTCCAGCCCAGCGGTCCAGCGGCATCCAACAGCCGGCAGTCCGGTTTGACACCCATAACCAACACTTGTTTACTCACTTAGCCAACACCTGTTCGGTTAAGGGAGGGATCACCCTGCGGATCGCAGTCCTCGGTGCGTCCGGGAGGGTCGGCGGGCTGCTCGTCGATCAGGCCGGTGATCGGGGCCACCGGGTCGTGGCCCTCGTGCGAGCCCCCGACAGGTTCACCAGGCCGGCTTCCAGGCAGGTCGAAATCCGGCAGGCTGACGTCACGTCACCGCAAGACTTCCCCGCCCTCGACGACATCGACGCGCTCGTCTCGGCAATCGGCGTCCGCAAGGGCGACGGTCCCGGCGCACTGGTCGCCGGAGCCCGGGTGCTGGCCGACTATCGACGTCCCCTGCTACCGCCCAGAATCTCCCGCGCCACAGTGGCCGCGCTGATGCAGGACGAGGTGGAATCCGGCCGAAAGAGCGGCGAGATCGTCGTGCCGCGCTTGTGATGCGCGAGGTACGCAGCGACGGCTGCCCGACCGTCAACAAACCGTCAAGCGCAGCGTGGGCCGGGCATCAAGCACGCCGCACAGGATCGGTGGAGTCACTTCCACCACCTGATGAGGGGACTGTCATGGCAACGCTCCTGCACCGCCTCGGCGCCTTCGGCGCACGACGACGGCGCACGATGATTTTCGGCTGGCTCATCGTCCTGGCGGCCGTCGTCGGCCTGGGAATCACGTCCGGCGGCAAGCTCCAGAACACCAAGTCCATCCCCGGGTCCGCGGCGCAGACCGCGCTGACGAGGATGGACCAGCACTGGCAGACGCCGGACAACCAGTCCGCGCAGATCGTGTTCCAGGCACCGACCGGCCACAAACTGGCCGAGCCGGGCCTTCAGGGTCCCCTGCGCGCGAGCCTGGCCGCTGCGGGCCGAGTCGTCGGCGTGACCTCGGTCGGCGACCCCGCCGCGAACGGCGTGATCTCGCCCGACGGCCGGACCGCTGTGGCCGACGTGGACTTCACCACCGCCTCGGGTGAAGATGTCCCAGCCGTGACCTTGGATGCCCTGAAGGCCACCGGCGACGTCGCGCGCCAGGCCGGGCTGAAGGTCGTCTACGGCGGTGGCGCTTACGTCCCCGCCAACGACCCGATGGGGCCGACGGAACTGGTCGGCATTCTCGTCGCCCTCGCGATCCTGTTCATCACGTTCGGCTCGATGCTCGCGGCCGGGATGCCTCTGTTCACCGCCATCCTCGGTGTCGTCGGCAGCATGATGACGATCCTGACCGTGGCCTCGGCGGTCGGCGTGTCCGAGAACGCGCCGACGCTGGCGATCATGCTCGGCCTCGCGGTCGGCATCGACTACGCGCTGCTCATCGTCTCGCGGCACCGCGCCCAACTCGCCACGGGTATGCCCGTGCCCGAATCGGTGGCCAGGGCCACCGCGACCGCCGGCAGCGCCGTGGTCTTCGCCGGGGCGACAGTCCTCATCGCGCTGGCCGGCCTGTCGGTCGCCGGGGTGCCGATGCTCACCTCGATGGGCCTGGCCTCGGCCGGCGCCGTCGCGATGGCCGTGATCATGGCTCTGACCCTGCTGCCGGCGCTGCTGGCCGCCTTCGGTCGCAGGCTCATCCCCAAGCCCGGCTCAAAGGCGGCCCGCGGCGCCGAACCGGGCAAGACGACCATGGGGACGAGGTGGGTCGGCGGGGTCCTGCGCCACCCGGTCCGCAATCTGGTCCTGGTGACTGTCGGGCTCCTCGTCATCGCCGCGCCCGCGCTGCGCTTGCAGACGTCTCTGACCGACGACGGCTCGAACCCCACCTCGACCTCCACCCGTCAGGCATACGACACCATCACCCAAGCCTTCGGGCCCGGCGCCAACGGCCCGCTGGTCGTCCTCGTCGAGGGTCCGACCGCGACGGTCACGGCGCAGACCGCCACCGCGGTGGAGAAGAAGCTCCCCGACGTCCACGGCATCGCGCGGATCAGCGGCGTCGACACCGCCGAAGACCGCACAGCCGCCCGGATCCAGGTCATCCCGACGACCGGCCCGCGCAGCCAGGACACCAGCGACCTGGTCTCCCGCCTGAACACCGCCGTCGCACCGGTGGCCCGGCAGCTCGGCGGCCACGTCGCCGTCACCGGCCAGACAGCGGTCAGCATCGATGTGGCCACCAAACTCAACGGCGCACTGATCCCGTTCGCGGTGGTCGTCGTCGGCCTGTCGCTGCTCCTTCTGATGATCGCCTTCCGGTCCGTCGCCATCCCGGTCAAGGCCACCATCGGATTCCTGCTCTCGGTGGGCGCGGCGTTCGGCGCCACCGTCGCGGTGTTCCAGTGGGGCTGGCTCGCCGGGCTGCTCGGAGTGCCCAGCCTCGGTCCGGTGGCCAGCTTCGCCCCGATCATCGTCATGGCGGTGTTGTTCGGACTGGCGATGGACTACGAGGTGTTCCTGGTCTCGGCGATGCGCGAGGACTACGGCCATCGCAAGGACGCCCACGGTGCGATCCTCGTCGGGGCCCGCAACGCCTCCCGGGTGGTGACCGCCGCGGCCCTGATCATGATCTCGGTCTTCCTCACCTTCCTGCTGGGCAAGGACCCCGATGTCATGCCGATCGCCTTCGGACTGGCCTTCGGCGTCCTCATTGACGCGTTCGCGGTCCGGATGACGCTGGTGCCGGCGGTCCTGGCGCTGCTCGGCGACCGGGCCTGGTGGCTCCCGCGCCGCCTCGACCGCGTTCTCCCCCGCCTGGACGTCGAGGGCGAAGCCCTCATCGCAGGCTTCGATGACGCGGACCGCACAGCGCTCGGCGACGAGCTGGAAGCCGGGTCCGTGGCCCGATGAACAACGAATCCGCCGAAGCCGACCGCGTCCTGGTCGTCGATGATGACGCCGGTGTCAGGCAGTTGCTGATCTCCGCGCTCGGCTTCGCCGGCTTCGCGGTGGACGCCGCGGGCGACCTGACCGAGGCCCTGGCGCAGGTCGCCCGCCGCCCGCCCGACGTGATCGTGCTGGACGTGATGCTGCCCGGGGCGGACGGCTTCGAGATCCTTCAGCTGCTGCGGGAGGGCGGCATCGCGGTTCCCGTGCTCTTCCTCACCGCACGCGACGCTGTGGAGGACCGGGTTCGAGGGCTGCGTCTCGGCGGCGACGACTACGTCACCAAGCCGTTCAGCGTCGTCGAGGTCGGCGCCCGCCTGCAGGCTCTGTTGCGCCGGGCCCGCGGCGGCCCGGCCACCGAGCCGGATTCGCTCCTGCGGTGCGGCGACCTGGCGATCGACGACCGGCGCCACGAGGTTTGCCGCGGCGGCGAGCTGATCGAGTTGTCGCCCACGGAGTATCGGCTCCTGCACCACCTGATGATGCACCAAGGCCAGGTGCTGTCCCGGTCCCAGATCCTGGAAGCCGTCTGGCAGTACGACTTCGGCGGCGACTCGGTCGTCGTCGAGCGCTTCGTCTCCAATCTCCGTCGCAAGATCGACGCCGGCCGCCTCCCGTTGCTGCACACCGTCCGCGGTGTCGGTTACACGCTGCGGCAGCAGGCGGTGCGATGAACCTCGCGGGCCTTCACGGGCGCCTGCGTCCGTCCCGGGCCGGGGTTCGGCTTCGCATCCTCGCCGGACTCGCCGGCCTGCTGGTCGCCGGGCTGGGCGCGAGTGCCGCGGCCGGCGCGCTGTTGTTGGGCGACTACCTCCACCAGCGCTACGTCCACACCCTTCAAGACAGCGCCACTCGGCTGGAAGCCGTCATCGCCAGGGGCCCCCAGGTCGCGGACGGGGATCAGCTCTCTGCCTTACTGGGTCCGCCGCTCGGCAGCATCGCCATCGACGCGCAGGACCGCATCATGCTTTCCCAGGGAGCAGCCGACCTCGCTCCTGAGGCGCTGGTCCGCGCCGCCACGGCGGTGCCCCCGGGCCAGGTCGCCGGATGCGACAAAGCAGGCGGCCACAACCTCAGCGCCATCCGCATCCCCAGCCCCGGCATCACCCTCGTGCGGGCCGGCGAGCCCGCCGTGAAGCCGGCCGCCGTGATCCTGGTCATCGACACCTCCGTCGAGGACGCCACCACCGACACCCTGTTCACTCGCCAGTTGGCCATCGTCGCCTGCGCACTGGTCCTGCTGCTTGCCTTGGCAGTCCTGGTCCTGCGGCTGGGACTGCGGCCGCTGGCCCAGATGGCCGACAGCGCCGACGCCATCGCCGAAGGACACCTGACCGAACGCCTTCCGATCCGCGGCGACCGCAGCGAGACCGACCAGTTGGCCGAGGCGGTCAACCGGGCCTTCGACGCTCAGGCGCGCGCCGAAGCCGCGGTCCGGTCGCTGGCCGCGGACACCTCGCACGAACTGCGGACCCCGCTGTCCACCATCTCGGGCTGGCTCGACCTGCACCGCCAGGGCGCCCTCACCGGGCCGGGCCTGGACGATGCCCTGGGCCGCATCGAGGACGAGGTCGGCCGCATGCGGCTGCTGGTCGAAGACCTGGCCCTGCTCGCCCGCCTGGACGCGGGCCGGCCCTTGGAACAAGCACCGGTGGACGTGACCGCACTGACCGCTGGCGTGGTGGAGGACGCGCACGTCATCCACCCCGACCGCGCCATCACCCTGGCCGCCGCCGGTCCTGTTCCGGTCACCGGTGACGCCACACGCCTGCAACAGGCCTTGCGCAACCTGGTGGGCAACGCCGTTCAGCACACTCCGGCCGGTACTGCTGTGCACGTCGCGATCACCACGAGCGCAGGGAGCGTCCAGATCGACGTGGCCGACAACGGCCCCGGCATCGCCCCGCAAGACCTCCCGCGCATCTTCGAACGCTTCTGGCGCGCCGAGGCCAGCCGCAGCCGGGCCTACGGCGGGTCCGGCCTGGGCCTGGCCATCGTGGAGGCGATCATCCACGCTCATCAAGGGCAGGTCACGGTGGAGTCCACGGTGGGGGTCGGCACGAAGGTCACGGTGCGACTCAAGGTTCTTGGTGCAGGGAGCAAGGCGCGCGACTGACGGCAGGCCCAGTCAGTGACGCCACGCCCGACCGTGACCAGTGCCACGGTGCTGAGGATGTGGGAGTGAGTCCCACTGTGCCGCCTGCTGGCCGAGATAAGGATCCGTGCGGCAAAAGACGCTCTTATGCAAGGTAAGAGTGCACGTCAAAAACATATTGACAGCGGAGGATGTGGGATTCGAACCCACGGTGGCTCTCGCCACTTTGGTTTTCAAGACCAACGCCTTAGGCCGCTAGGCAAATCCTCCTGGAGCACCCCGGGCGCTCGTGAACAGAAAGTCTCTCACAATCGCGCCGGGCCCCGTGGCGCTCAGGCCGCGCCGAACGGAAGCGTGTCCGGGCTCAGTGCGGCCGCGCCGGAGCGGGCCGCGGTCAGGCGGCGGCGGTGGTGCCGGCGGCACAGGACCTCGTAGCCGATCTCGTCGGCGACCGCGGTGTCGCCGACCACGACCTGCTCGCCCTCGACCACCATCTCGCCGCCGACGGTGCGGGCGTTGTGCGTGGCGCGGGCTCCGCACCAGCACAGGGTCTGCACCTGCAGGACCTCGATGCGGTCGGCCAGTTCGATCAGGCGCTTGCTGCCCGGGAACAGCCGGGTGCGGAAGTCGGTGGTGATGCCGAAGGCGTAGACGTCGATGCTGAGCTCGTCGACCATGCGGGCCAGCTGCTCGATGTGGTCCTCGGTGTAGAACTGCGCCTCGTCGGCGACCACATAGTCCACCTTGCCGCCTGAGGACATCATCTGGACCACGTGGTTCAGCAGGTCGGTGTCGTCCTCGACCTCCACGGCGGCGGCCTTCAGGCCCAGCCGGCTGGAGATGGTGGCGCTGCCCGCGCGGTCGTCGCGGGTGAAGATGAGCCCTGCTCGGCCGCGGGCGTTGTGGTTGTGGTCGAGTTGCAAGGCGAGAGTCGACTTGCCGCTGTCCATGGTTCCGGTGAAGAAGACGAGCTCGGCCATGGTCGCAGATTATCCCCTATGCGCGGGGCAGCCTGCTAACGCCGGTGATTCGCGTACGGATCCGCCCGAATGTCGGCTTCAGCCAGGGCCCGGCGAGCACCGCGGCGGCGGCCGCGACGGCCACGGCGGCGAACAGCAGCCGGTCGCCGTCGGTCAGCGAGGAGCGCCACGCGGTCAGCGCCGTGTTCCGGCGCGAGTTCAGCACGGTGAGCAGCGAGACGCCGTCGACGTGCGCGACCATGCGCATCGCGTGCAGGAAGCTGCCCGCGACGCAGCACAGCCCGGCGGCCACGGCCGCGGCCAGCGCGGTGAGCGAGCGTCGGATCACCGGCTCACGATATCCAACGCGTCGGGCGCGGACCGGCCGAAGTGCCGGGCCGCGCCCGATGACGACGCCGAGCAGGGGGATCAGCCCTGGCGGCTGATGGTCACCGCGGTGCCGTAGGCGCAGATCTCGGTCCAGACGTCGCCCATCTCCGAGGTGTCGAAGCGCATGCCGACGATGGCGTTCGCGCCCCGGTTGATCGCCTCCTGGATCATCCGCTGCATGACCTCGTTGCGGCTGTCCATCAGCGCCTTGGTCATGCCCTTGAGCTCGCCGCCGAACATCGACTTCAGGCCGGCGCCCATCTGGCTGAAGGCGTTGCGGCTGCGCACGGTGAGGCCGAAGACCTCGCCGTAGACGGCGTCGATGCGGTAGCCCGGGATGTCGTTCGTGGTGACGCACAGGAAGTTCTGCTGGAACTGCTGCTGCGGCGGCGGCGCGTACTGCTGCTGCTGGGGCGGCGGTCCCTGCTGGTAACCGGGCTGGCCGTACGGCTGCTGGCTCATATGTCCCCCTGGGATTCAGGCGATCGGTGGGTGGTCCGTCGCTACGACGATACGACAAGGGACCCCCTGTCTGGTGGGCCGGTATGTCCACGGCTTGAAGGCGGGGTGAAAGCGTTTTGAACACTCGCTCCTTTCCGGTCGGCGCCGGTGCCCGGCAGCCCGGTTCGTCTGCGAGGATGCAGAGCGTGCAATCCCTGCGCCGCCCAGAGCCCCGCCCGTCCGAACGGCGCCGCTCCGAGCCGGAGTCGGCGGCCCGGCCCGGTGCCGCGCTCCGCCCCGGCGCCTCCGGCCCAGCTCTCCCCCGCCGGGCCGCTTCGGAGATCCCCGTCATCGCCCACCGCGGCGCGTCCGAGGACGTCCCGGAGCACACGCTGGCCGCGTACGAGGCGGCGCTGCTGCAGGGCGCGGACGGCCTGGAGTGCGACGTACGCCTCACCGCGGACATGCAGCTGGTGTGCGTGCACGACCGCCGGGTGAACCGCACCTCCAACGGCCGCGGCGTGGTGTCCACGCTGGAGCTGGCGCAGCTGCGGCAGCTGGACTTCGGCTCCTGGAAGCAGGCGGCCGGCGTCGACGAGCAGTCCGAATACGCGGAGTACCCGGACCTGCGGCGCGAGGGCGCGCACCGGGTGCTGACGCTGGAGCGGCTGCTGGAGCTGGTGGTCGAGCACCCGCAGCGGGTGGAGATGGCGATCGAGACCAAGCACCCGACGCGCTACGCCGGGCTGGTCGAGGAGCATCTGGTGGCGTTGCTGGACCGGTTCGGGCTGGCGCACCCGCGGCTGGGGGAGACCTCGCCGGTGCGGGTGATGTCGTTCTCGGCGATGTCGGTGCGGCGGATCCGGCGTTTGGCGCCGTCGCTGGACACGGTGCTGCTGCTGGACCGCGTGCCGCTGCGGCTGCGCGACGGTTCGCTGCCGCGCGGAGTGCGCATCGCCGGGCCTGGAATCCACATTCTGCGAACTCATCCGGAATACGTCGAGCGTGTGCATTCCATGGGAAATCGCGTGCATGTCTGGACCGTGGATCAGACCTCGGACATCGATCTTTGCGCCGAGTCGGGAGTGGACGCCATCATCTCCAACCGGCCCAAGGCAGTGCTGGCCAGGCTGGGCCGCGACGGTACGGCGCCCGCGGCGGCGGCGCGCCCTGGCGTCGTCGAGCTGAACCCTGATTCACCCTGACTTTGTCGTTTTCCGCAAGGACGAACCGGGCATCTACCGCGAGTAGCTCCTCGTCGGCAGGGAGGGAGCCGTGGGGGTCGTCATGTCTGTGCAACCGGAGAGTTCCCGGGAATCAGTCAGAATGTCCCCGACGGTCACGCGCGCCCCGGCGCCGCGACCGGCGGAGGCACGAGGTATAGGCGGGATCGAGTTCCCGTACACACCCGAGAGCGTCGGTACGGCCCGCCACGCGCTGGCCGACGCGTTGCAGCGCATGCGCGTGGCACCCCCGGCCGCGGACGACGCGGTCCTGATCCTCTCGGAACTGGTGAGCAACGCGCTGCGGCACGCCCTGCCGCTGGCCGGAGGCACCATCCGAGTGGCGTGGTGGATGGCGGACGACAAGGTCCTGCGCATAGCGGTGACCGACGGAGGCCGCCAGCAACCAGGCCCTACACCACCGCCGGAACCGGAACCCGAGGGCCTGGACCTGGTGGCGGCAGACCTCGACGACGTAGACGAGTCCGCGGTGGACGGCCGCGGACTCGGCATTGTGGGCCTGTTGGCGGACTCCTGGGGCGTCGAACCCTGGTACGCGCCGGAGACCGAGGCCCACGGATCGTACTTGCGCAACGCGGCCTTCGAACGCCCGAAGCCGGCGAGTCCGCTGGACCCGACGGACCCGAGCGCCCCGAAGACGGTCTGGGCGGCGGTCCGCCTCTACGCACGCCACGCGGCACCACCGCCCCCCGACGACCACGACCGCCGCTGGTGGCGCCGCATGCGCACGACGCTGACCGCGCACCTGCCCGGCACCGGCCGCAGCCGGGTCCGGGGCCGCGGACGCCTCGGCGGCTCCCGCCTCGGGGAGGCCCGCGGCGGACCCGACGGGGACACGGCCGGATCGGATACGGCCTGGGTGCCGCGCTACCCCGAGGCACGCGTGGGGTGCGCGGCGGCCGCCTGAAGCGGGCTGGAGATGTGAGCGGGAAGTAAGCGGGATGCGGGGTCGGGGCGCGCGCCGGCACCGGTGCCGGGCGGGGGCTGACTTGCTCGGGTGCTGGTGCTGGTGCTGGTGCTGGTGCTGGTGCTGGTGCGGTCCGGCTTCGGATCCGGTGATCGGTGTTGGTCGGCGGTGATGGTCGGCGGTGCGGGCTGTCGGGCTGGCTGAGCGGCTGAGCGGCTGAGGAGGTCGCGCTGGTCGCCTGGTGGTGATCGGCTCGCTGGTCGTCTGGTGGTGGCTGGTTGGCTGGTCGCCTGGTAGCGATGGCTGGCTGGGTCGGCTGGTTGCTGGCTTGTCGTCTGATGGTGGCTGGTCGGCTGGCTGGTCGCCTGGTGGCGGTTGGCTGGCTGGCGGTGCTCGGTCGTCGTGGCGCGGCCGGTCCGGCGACCGACCGCGCCGTCAGTCCCAGTCCTTCAACGGTCGAGCAGCCGCCGGATCTCGCGTCCCAGGATGCCGAGCCCGTCCGTCGTCACCACCGATTCGGGGTGGAACTGCAGCCCGGTGAACGAGGGTCCGCGCAGCGCCGCGGTCAGGCTGGTCCCGGGGAGCGCCACCGTGTCGAGGACCAGGAACTCCGGCAGCCGGGCCGCATAAGAGTTGTAGAAGGCGACGCGCTCGGTGCTCCCGAACAGGTCCAGCTCCACCTGCGTGCCCTGCATCGGCGTCGGCAGGCGGACCAGCTCCAGGCCCAGCACCGCCGCCAGTGCCTCGTGCCCGAGGCACAGGCCCAGCGTCGGCGTGCGGTGGTCGATCAGCAGCTTCGCCAGGTCGCGTACGCTCCGCATCCGCGGCGACGCCAGGTCACGCGGGTCCCCCGGCCCCGGCCCGAGCAGCACCAGGTCGTACGCGCTGTGGTCGGGCACCTCGTCGTGGGCGACGCGCGTCGTCTCCAGGCCCAGCGCGCGCAGTTCGACCGCCAGCATCGAGGTGAACGCGTCCTCGTTGTCGACGATCAGCACCTTGCGGCCCACCAGCATCGGATCGACCAGATCCGCGGGCTCGTGCTCGTTCAGCCAGAACGACGACAGCGTTTCATTGCGTGAGGCCAGCAGCGCGGCGATCTCCGGGTCCTCGGACCACGGTGCGGTCCGGACATCTTCAGCAGGGCCGTCGCCCCGAGTCCCATCGCCTCGAGCCCCGCCGTCGACCCCGGCGACCTCACTCCCCACCTCCAACCCGCCCCTGCTCCCGAAACTCACCCCGAACGCCCGCAGCACCCCCGCCGCCTTCGCATACGTCTCCCGCACCTCCTCGTACGGATCCGACCCCCGCACCAGCGTCGCCCCGACCGGCACCCGCACCGTCCCGTCGTTCCCCACGTACGCCACCCGAAGCAGCAGCGGCGCGTCCATCGCCGGGGCGCCCGCCGCGTCGCGCTCGATCAGCGCCGCGACGCCCGCGTAGTACCCGCGCCCGCCGCGCTCGTGGCGCTTGATCACGCGGAACGCGTTGCGCAGCGGCGATCCCGTGGCCGTCGGCGCGAACATCGTCGTGCGCAGGATCAGCCGCGGATCCATCGTCGTGCGCGCCTCGATGTAGTACTCCGTGTGCGCGAGGTTCGCCATCTCCTTCAGGAACGGCCCCCGCACCCGCCCGCCGAGGTTCCCGACCTCGGCGAGCATCTTCAGCTCCTCGTCGACGACCATCGCCAGTTCCTCGCGCTCCTTGGCGTCCTCCAGGAACGCCACCACGCGCTCCCGCGAAGCCGTCGCAGGGGCCTCACGCAATGTCCCGCTAATAGGGTTCATCACCGCGACGCCTCCAGAGAGCGACACATGCCGCTCCGGCGTCGCGCCGACCATCAGCCCTTCGCCGGTGTCGATGAGGAACGTCCAATAAGCGTTCCTCTCCCTCTCCAGCAATGCGCAGAACGCTCCATAAGCGGTCTCGCGCGCGGAGTCGCAGTGCCCGACGAACGTCCGGCGCAGGACGAAGTTCGCACCCTCGCCCGCGCCGATCTCCTCGTCGAGCACCCGCTTCACCGAAGCCCCGTACGCCTCGTCGTCCACGTCGAAAGCCCCATCCCGCAGCACCGGCGGCGTCGCCGGGGGCAGCTGCGAGATGCCGAATCGGTGGCGTCCGGTGATCCGCATGGCGAGCAACGGCGCGTGGTCGTCGTGGCATTCGTCGCCGCGCTCCGTGAGCTGCCTGTAGGGGACCAGTGCGAGGAGCGCTTCAGAGTCCTCGGTAGGGAGATCCGCGAGCGCGGGGAACTGCTCGAAACCGCGTCCGGTGAGCAGTTCGACCTCCGCCTCGGCGCCGCGCCGGATCAGCGCGAACGGCCCGTCGGGAAGCGGGATCGGGGTCTCCTGGTGTTCCTGTGCCATGGCGATGCCTCTGTCTTTCTGTAGAGGCCGCTTTGTGCGAGGTCTACCGGGGTTCCGTAGAGAAGTTCTCCGAGAAACCGAAACCGGCCGCCTCGTAAGGCGGCCGGTCGGGGAGCGTGGGTGCGCTGCTACCGGGGTCCGCCTGGGGCGGACCACCACCACTGTTGGGGGAATGAGCGCATGACCGCACAGTAGCAGGGTGTCACTCGCCGTGTGGGCTCGTCTCACCCTCCGGGCCTACTAGGCTGAGCCGGAAGCAGACATCCCAGCAAGGAAGGGCCGGCACGCATGGGCAAGAAGTCGGGCAGGACCGCGAAGGCCGCGCCGTCGAAGTCCGCCGGAGTGAAGGCAGCAGACGGCGAGATCCCGGTCGTTGGAGGGCGCGAAGCGTGTCCCTGCGGCTCCGGGCGCCGCTACAAGGCCTGTCACGGACGCGAGGCCGCCGCCGCGGCGCACCAGCAGGCCGCCGAGGTGACCGCGAACAAGCGGCCCTACGAGGGACTGCCGGGCGAGGCCGACATCGTGGCCATGCGCGAGCTGGTCCCGGCCGCCACCGCGCCGCTGAAGCTGGCCGGCGAGCACGCCGGGCGCACCGTCACCCTGGCCACGGTGCTGCCGATGGCGGCCCCGGCGGTGCACCGGGACACCGGCGAGATCATGCTGGCGCTCCAGACGCTGGCCACCTCCGGCGACCCCGACCGGGACCTGGCCGACGCGCTGCTGCGCGCCCTGGACAGCGAGCCGGGCACGGTCGTGGACTCCGCGGCGCCCTCGCCCGAGGGACCGCGGCTGCGGGACCTGCTGGACACCTCCGCGGAGGGTCTGGACATCACCGTCCACGAGGACTTCTCCTTCTGGATCATCGACGGCGCGGACGTCTCGCCCGAGGCACAGCTGTCGCTGGAGCACGCCAACGCCGCGGCGTACCCGACCAAGAAGCTGGAGTCGGTCCCCTCGGCCTACTGGACGCGCATCCGCGAGAAGGGCCACCTGCGCTGGGTGATGCCGCACGAGGAGGAGAAGCTGATGGACGCGCTGGCGCGCCTGCACGCCGCCAAGCAGTCCAACCTCGGCGAGGGCACCCGCTACGTCGGAGCGTTCCGCGCGTGCGGTCTGGTCGTCCCGGTCTGGGACCTCCCCAAGGAGATGGAGGCCGCGGAGATCGAGAAGCCGGCCGCCGAGTTCGCGGAGCGTCTCGCCAAGGCGCTCGCCGATGACAGCCAGCTGTCGAACGAAGAGCGTCGGGCGCGGGCCGGTCTGGTGAGCCGACAGGTGACGCTGCGCTAAGCGCTGAAAGCACTGCGAGCCAAGTAGCGCGAGGGAGCGCGGGAGTCCTTAAGGACTCCCGCGCTTCTGCGTTGGTTAGCGATGATCCTTTCGGATCAATAGACTCCGCTCGGCTTCGGCGACGCACGCCGGTCAGGGAGGGCGGAATGTTCGACTCCATCGTGAACGCGCGCCAGCTGCTCGATCTGGCGGTGATCGGCGGAGCGACGTTGGGCGCCTACTACGCCGGTCTTCTGTCGCTGATCCTGATCATGCCTCCGCTGCGGATGTCGCTGTACTACCTCCAGTTCGGCGCGGGCAAGGTGCTGCTGGTGCGGCATGGCAAGCGCGTGACGGTGCAGTGGCGGGTTCTGCCGTGGAATCTCGCGGTGGTCGGCGTATGGCGGGACACCCGGTCGCTCGCGATGCGTATCTGGATGTTCCGGGTCTTCCAGCTGCTCGCCGTCGCGGGGTGGGGAGTCCTGGCCGGATCGCTGACGACGCCGGGGAGTCGTATCCAGAGGGACGTCTGGGCCGGCGTGCTCGTAGCGGTGTGCGGTGTGCTCACCAGCCGCACCCTGAACAAGCGGCTCTTCATCGGCTCCTTGTTCAATCCACGGCCGAAGACCGATCCCGAGGTCCTCGCCCGTGCCATTTCCTACCAGTACGCCTATATCAGGTTCGCGCGGGGCGATGACCGGCCGATGCGCGATCTCGCCGCCAAGGGCGGTCCCGACGCTCTGCCGCTGGCGCGCATCGCCTACGTCGAGGGCCGCTTCGTCGACGCCCTCGACGTCCTCGACAGCCAGCTGGCGCTCCTGACCTCGCGCGGTCCCGCCGCCGCTGAGAGGTTCCGAGCCGAGTACGGGGCGCACCTCGCCGAGCTCGCGTTGTACGCGGTGGAGGCTCGGCAGATCCCGGCCGCCGAAGGGTTGCCCCGGGTGCACGCGGCGATGGCCGCACAGCCGCTCCCACCCGCTTACCAGGCCCTTCTAGCCGTCCTCTCCGGAGATCCGCGGGCCGCGCTGCCCTGGGCGGGCAAAGCCCGCCCGCAGGCGACATCACGGCTCGACCTGGCCGACGTCTACTGCAGCCTCGCCCACGTGCACGGCGTCCTCGGCGATCGCATCAAAGCACACGAGTTCCTGGACCGGGCCCGTGCGCTCGTCCCGATCTACGCTCGTCCCGACCACGTGGCCCGGCGGCTTGAGGCCGCCGACCCCCGAATGGTCGATTACTGATGCCGGCCGCGCCGCCGCGTGGCGGCATAGAGCCCTACCCCGCCGCCGAGCGCGAGCACGGATAGCAGCGCCCACCACAGCGAACCGTCGCTGCCACCCGATGCCGTCGTACTGGCGGCGTTCGCAGCAGGAAGCTTCGGCCCGTCCTCCGGAATGGCAGCTCCTGGTTCGCCCTTAGCGTTTCCGCGCAGATGCCCACTGTACTGAGCCTTCTGTGGGGCGTGTGCAAACGCCGCCTGGTCGTTCTTAAGCGTTGACGGCGCAGCAGGACCCGGCATCTGCGGATGGCTGCCCGCGCCCGCCGAAGTGCTCCCTGCCGCAGCCGATCCCGAAGAGCTGGAGGTAGGCGCTGGTGTCGTCGCCCCCGCGTTCTGACAGGTCGTCTGCACATCGCCTAAGCGCAGCTTCTGCAGGGGACCGCTATAGAGCTGCTTCCCCGCGCTGTCGTAGAAGACCCCGCTGATGCTGAGGTCCATATGCGCGTGCCCGGACGAGGTCGATGCCTGTTGGCTCTGCGACGCCGTCGTCGAGAACGAGACGTCCAGACTTCCGTGATCCACACCGGCGACCCCGAGCTGCGCCCCGGTCACCGGCACGGTGGTCTTTCCGGTCCCGACCGTGGTTCCGAGCACTGTTACCGAGCTGGGAGCCCTATGCACATACGTGTTGGCTCCCTGCGACGTGGGCGTGCACTCCGCATGCGCGTCGACAGAAGAGATCGAGTAGAGCTTCTTCCCATGCAGCAGGTACTCGACCGCGGGCTGCGCGTCGGCCCAGTTCTTCGCCGGGTCCGAGTGCGCCGTGGACTGTGCGGGCTGGTCCAGGGTGATCCGGTCGAGCACCCCGGCGGGATCCTGCGGGCCGGCGGAGGCGTCTCCGCCGTTCTGCGCGACGGTGCTGGTCGCGTACGAGCCCTGGAAGGCGTTGAGCGACAGGGCCGGGACGCTGTCCACCGTCAGCGTGATCAGCGTGCTGACGGCCGCGTGGGAGCCGGTCGCCTGGGCGGAGGCCGCCGCGGATGCCACCAGACCGGCGCCGACCAGGGCCGTACCACCGGCTGCGGCCGCCGCGAGCAGGGCCAGGGCGCGCGGCGGGGCCGTGCGTGAAAGTGCCATGGCGGCCATGAAATCGCACGAACGGCGGTGGATCCGGCATTTCGCCCGCCGCCGATTCGCGTCTCGAACATTCTTGTTTTGCGTTGAACCAACGCCGTGGGTACTGTGCTTCCAGCCCGGTCGCTGGTGCATCCCCCGTCGCCAGCGCCCGGGCGTCTAGCTTTCGGCGGGGCTGCGGGTATTACCCCGCGGGCTCGGGTTCCGGCGCTCGCGCGCCGTCGGCGCCGGGCCGCAGATAAGCGTCCAGCATCTCGGTGAGCTCCTCCAACAGCCGGTCCATCGGCACCGATCCGGCCGCCCGCGCCGACACCACGAACGACTGAGCCGTGAGAAGGACCGTCCGCGCCTGCAACGCCACCGAGCCCGCCCGGATCGACCTGTCTTCGTGCCCTTGTTCCAGCCGCACCGACAGCAGGTCCAGCGCGTAGTGCTGGAGCGGGCCGAAGTCGCGGGTCAGATACGGCAGCAGGAACTCCGCGTCGGACTCCAGGATCTTGTGCATCAGCAGATCGCCGTGGAACGCCCGCACCACCTCGACCGTCCCGGTGACCAGCAGAGTACGGGCACTGCGGCCGCCGCCGGCCAGCTCCTGCAGGCCCGCGTTGCGCCGCACCACGCGGATCAGCTGCCGGCCGAGCACCTCGGTCAGCAGCGCGTCGATGTCGGGATAGCGCCGGTACAAGGTCATGCGGGACGCGCCTGCCCGCCGCGCCACCTCGGCGAGCGTGGTGTTGCGCAGTCCCAGGTCCAGCAGTGCGCTCTGGGCGGCGTCCAGGATCTTGTCGTCGCTGTGTCGGCTGCGGTCCATCGTCCGTCACGCTACCTCTAGGCTCGGGGCATGGAGGCGGAACCTGTCACAGAGGTCACATCGAGTGACGTCTTCGTCATCATCCCGGCATGGAACGAGGAGGAGCGGATCGCGGCCACCGTGCGCGCCGCCGCCGAGCTCGGCCCGGTCCTGGTCATGGACGACGGGTCCCGGGACGCCACGACCCGCAGAGCCCGCGGAGCAGGCGCCCGAGTGCTCACGACACGCCGGAACCTCGGCAAGGGCGCCGCGATGGCGGCCGGCGTCGCCGCGCTCCCCGACCGGGCCCGCTACGTCCTCTTTCTCGACGCCGACCTCGAAGACACCGCGGCCAACGCCGCCCCGCTGGTCGAGGCCGTCCGGTCCGGGAGCTGCGACATGGCGATCGCGCTCCCGCCGCCGCAGCCCGGCGGCGGCCACGGGCTCGTCGTCGGCCTGGCCCGCGAGGGAATCAAGAGGCTGACGGGCTTCGAGGCCGAGGTCCCGCTGTCCGGGCAGCGCTGCCTGACCCGGCGGGCCGCCGAGCAGGCCGGGTACGCGCCGCGCTTCGGCGTCGAGGTGGGCCTGACCATCGACCTGCTCCGCGCCGGCTACCGGGTCGCCGAGGTCCCCGCGGACCTGCGGCACCGGGTCACCGGCGAGGACTGGCGGTCCCAGATGCACCGGGCCCGCCAGTACCGCGACGTGCTGCTGGCCCTCAGATCACGGTCCCTGCCGCCCCGGAATCCGTGACGACCGCCTTGCCGGCGGCCTCCCACGCCTGCATGCCGCCGGTGACGTTGACCGCCTCGAAGCCGTTCTGGTTCAGGTACTGCGCGACCTGGGCCGAGCGGCTCCCGGCCCGGCAGATCACGTAGACCGGGCCCTCGGGCGCGCCGAGCTCCTCCTTGCGCGCCACGAACTCCGACATCGGGATGTGCGTCGCGGTCGGCGCGTGCCCGGCCGTCCACTCGTCGTCCTCGCGGACGTCGAGCAGCAGGCCGCCCTCGGGCAGCGAGTTCACGTCGGTCGTGGCCAGCATGGTCTACTCCTAGATCCGCCCCGGTGGGGCTCGGGGCCGTTCGGTCCGGCTTGGGACATCCATCAAAGCATTACGGCGGGGCCTGCCGGACCGGCTAGCCTTGGTCCATGATTGACCTGCGTCTCCTCCGCACAGACCCGGAGCGTGTCCGCGCCTCGCAGCGCGCCCGAGGTGAAGATCCGGCCCTCGTCGACGCGCTGCTGTCCGCGGACGAGGCGCGCCGCGCGGCCGTCTCCCGCTTCGACACCCTGCGCAACGAGCAGAAACTGCTCGGCAAGCAGATCCCGAAGGCCGCGGGGGAGGAGAAGGCCGCGCTCCTGGAGCAGGCCAAGAAGCTCGCCGACGGCGTGAAGGCCGCCGAGGCCGACCAGAACGAGGCCGACGAGGCGCTGAGGACCCTGCAGCTCGCGCTGTCGAACGTGGTCATCGAGGGCGTGCCCGAGGGCGGCGAAGAGGACTTCGTCCTGCTCGAGACCGTCGGCGCCCCGCGCGACTTCGCCGCCGACGGCTTCGAGCCGCGCGACCACGTCGAGCTCGGCAAGCTGCTCGGCGCCATCGACCTGGAGCGCGGCGTGAAGGTCGGCGGTGCGCGCCAGTACTACCTGACCGGCACCGGCGCGCTGCTGGAGATCGCGCTGCTGAACATGGCCATGGCCCAGGCCACCAAGTACGGCTTCACCCCGGTGATCACCCCCTCGCTGGTCAAGCCCGAGGCGATGGCCGGCACCGGCTTCCTCGGCCAGGCCGCCGAGAACGTCTACCACCTCACCGAGGACGACATGTACCTGGTCGGCACCTCGGAGGTGCCGCTGGCGGCGTACCACATGGACGAGATCCTCGACGCCGCCAAGCTGCCGCTGCGCTACGCCGGCTACTCGTCCTGCTACCGCCGCGAGGCCGGCAGCTACGGCAAGGACACCCGCGGCATCATCCGGGTGCACCAGTTCGAGAAGGTCGAGATGTTCTCCTACGTCCTGCCCGAGGAGGCCGAGGCCGAGCACCTCCGCCTGCTGGGCTGGGAGAAGGAGTTCCTCACCGCCCTGGAGATCCCGTTCCGCGTCATCGACGTCGCGGCCGGCGACCTGGGCAGCTCGGCCGCCCGCAAGTACGACTGCGAGGCCTGGATCCCGACCCAGGGCAAGTACCGCGAGGTCACCTCGACCTCGAACTGCACCGAGTTCCAGGCCCGCCGCCTGCAGATCCGCATGCGCGGCGCCGACGGCGTGAAGCCGCTGGCGACGCTGAACGGCACCCTGTGCGCGATGACCCGGATGATCGTCGCGATCCTGGAGAACCACCAGAACGCCGACGGCTCGGTGACGGTGCCCGCGGCGCTGCGGCCGTACCTCGGCGGTCGCGAGAAGCTGGAGCCGGTCGCGGGCTGAGGCGGCACGTTCCTGGCAGAATGCGATGGCGGCGGCCAACCGACTTGGATTCGGTTGGCCGCCGCTTGGTGTTCTGTCCCGACACCGGATCCCCGCCCTCCGTGGTGTGCTGTGGTTCATGACAGCCGCTACAGAGTGCTGCGATGCCGAGTTGGTCGCACCGGATCCTCAAGCGATCGACGGTTGGGGTTCGGCGTCCGGTTCGCTGTCCGGTCCGTCGTCGGACTCCACGGCGGGCACCACACCCCTGCGCGGCAGCATCAGGAATGCGTAGACCGCGGCCGCGATGAACAGCAGGCCGGTGATCGAGAACATGGTGTCGATCGGCCCCATGTGCAGTCCGCCGACGTCGGCGTGGAACCGCAGCATGACCGTGCTCATGAGCCAGCCGATCAGGACCGTCGAGCCGAGCATGACGACGGTGTTGATCGGCATGAACACGGAGATCACCCGGCCCAGCATCTTGCGCGGCGTCACCTGGATGATCAGCGGTTCGAGGGCCGCGTTGACCATCGCGATCGGCAGCGAGGAGACGAAGATGATCGGGATCGCCGCCCAGATGGACGACTGCCGCGCGTAGACGAGCAGGACCACGCCCGCCGAGCCGACCGTCGCCCACACCGCGTTGACCGTCCCGATCCGCCCGACCACGCGGGCCGAGAGCAGGGCGCCGATGATCGCCCCGGCGCCGACCGCCATGCCGAGCAGGCCGTAGAGCTTCGGCGCGGCGTGCAGGTTCCGGGTCGCGAAGAAGACGTCGAGGGTGTTCAGGGCCTGGCCGCCGAAGTTGGCGATGCACGCCGAGACGAGCAGCACGACCAGCACCCTGGTCCGGGCGAAGAAGGCGAACCCGATCCGGAACTCGGCCCAGAACCCCGAGGCGCCGCCGTCGGCGGCCGCGCGGGCGCTGCCGGGGATCGGGACCGACCGGATCGCCAGGAAGGAGACCAGGTAAGACAGGGCATTGACGAGAATCGCCCACTGGACGCCGCCGGCGAACAACAGCGGCGCGGCCAGCGGCGGCCCGATCATCCCGGCGAGCGCGTCGGTGGACTGCGTGATGCCGGCGGCCTTGGCGATCTCGTCGGGCCCGTCCACCACATCGGGGACGACGGCCATGCGCGACGGGCCGAAGAAGGTTCCCGCCGCGTTGACGGCGAACACGATGACGTAGATGAGCGCCAGCCACACCCCCACCGGCAGCCGACCCGCGGGCAGGAACGCCGCCAGCGCCAGGGCCCCGACCAGAACGCCCCGGATCGCATCCATCCGGAGCATGGTTCGCTTACGGTTCCAGCGATCCGCGTAGACGCCGGCAGCCGGTGCGATCGCCGTGGCCGCGGCCAGACCGGCCAGCAGCACGCCGGACACCGCGATCGGTGCCCAGCTCTTCCCGTTCCCCAGCTTCGTGGCGATCCACAACACCAGTGTCGTGTTGAAGACGTAGTCTCCGACCTTCGACACGGCCTGGCCGTACCAGAGCCGTGTGAAATCGCGGTTGATGACAGTCCTCATACATCCTCCCCGTGGTCGGCACATTTACCCACAGCGTTTTAGGGACCGTCTATACGCCGACTTAGCTTTGTTGACGTACGCGAAGTACGCGAGGCTCCTGATGACACCGTCCGTCATCTCGTCCGCTGGGGGCTCGTCGCCAATGAAACGCAGAACAACCAGCCTGCTCACCGCCGTCGCGCTGGTGTCGGGAGCGGCCGCATCGGCGTTGGCCGCCGCGCCGGCGCAGGCCGCGGCCGCCTCCGGGACCTGCGCCGCGGGGTTCGAGAAGCAGGGACCGATCAGCTTCAACCCGTCCGCCGCGGTGGCTCCCGCGAACATCCTGGTCCGCGTGTCCGGTAACACGATCGACCCGGCCGACGGCTGCCGGGCCACGCTGGACTTCGGCGACGGTACGTCTGCCGCGCTGTCCACCGATGTGGACGTCATGCACACCTACCAGCAGCCCGGCGACTATCGCGTGACCCTGACACTCCAGTGGCCCGGCTACTCTCCGGCCCTCGAGAGCGGCCACCTGCTGATCGGCGGCGCCGCCGGCCAGGCGCAGATCAACCGGATCTACGGCCAGGACCGGCTGGACACCGCGGTCAAGATCTCGCAGAAGCAGTGGCTCGCGGTGGACCCCAAGAGCAGCTGGGGCCAGGCCCAGACCGCCATCATCGCGACTTCGGGCACGTTCCCGGACGCGCTGGCCGGTGTGCCGCTGGCCTCCTACAAGCGCGGGCCGCTGCTGCTGACGGCGCCGAACTCCGGCTTGTACGGCCCGGCCAACGACGAGATCAACCGCGTCGTGCCCAAGGGCCGCACCGTCTTCATCCTCGGCGGGTACGCCGCGGTCCCGGCGTCGGTGGACCAGCAGCTGATCAACGAGGGCTACAAGGTCCAGCGCTTCGCCGGCCAGACCCGCTTCGACACCGCGCTGCAGGTGGCGAAGTTCGGCCTCGGCGACCCGGCGAACGTCGTGGTGGCGACCGGCACCGACTTCCCGGACGCGCTGTCGGCCGGTCCGCTGGCCGCCGGGCCCCGGGCCAGTGAGGTCGCCGGGCAGGAGGCGCAGCCGGCCGCGATCATCCTGACCAACGGCTCGTCCTTCTTCGACCCGACCACCTCGGCCTACGTCAAGAGCAAGCTGGGCACGTCGAACTGCGACGCGGTCACGGCCGTGGGCGGCGCGGCGGTGCACGCGCTCGGCGCGCTGGCCGGCGGGCGGTCAAGAGCAAGCTGGGCACCTCGAACTGCGACGCGGTCACGGCCGTGGGCGGCGCGGCGGTGCACGCGCTCGGCGCGCTGGCCGGCGGGCGGTGCCACAGCGACCTGTACGGCGCGAACCGGTATGAGACCTCCGCGACGGTCTTCGGCGAGTTCTCGTTGACCTACCTGGTCGGAGTGGCCAGCGGCAGCACCTTCGCCGACGCGCTGACCGGCGCCGCCTACCTCGCGAACGTGCAGCAGCCGCTGCTGCTCACCGACCCGAACAGCCTGCCCGACCCGATCGGCGGCTACTTCGACGCGATGGGCAAGCAGCCCGGCGTGGCCTACGTGAACGTCTTCGGCGGGCCGAAGGCGATCACGGACACCGTCTACCAGCAGATCACCGATGCCGCGCACACCGGTGCGTACACCCCGTGAGCCGTGACCGCCGGGAATCCCTGAAGCCTTAACCGGCGGGCGTCCCGTTTTTCCACACCCTGTGGACGAGCGGGACGCCCGGCCGGTAGGCGAGGTGGATGTAGCTCGGCGCGTCCAGGACGGCGAAGTCCGCGCGGGCGCCGACGCCGAGGTGGCCGATGTCGTCCCGCCGCAGGGCTTTCGCGCCGCCGACCGTCGCGGCCCACAGCGCCTCGGCCGGCGACATGTGCATGTCCCTGACGGCCACGGCGATGCAGAACGGCATCGAGGTGGTGTAACAGGACCCGGGATTGCAGTCGGTGGCGATCGCGACGGTCGCGCCGGCCTCCAGGAGGCGACGCGCGTCCGGGTACGGCGAGCGCGTCGAGAACTCCACGCCTGGCAGGAGCGTCGCGACAGTCTGCGATCCGGCGAGGGCCGCGATGTCCTTGTCGTCGAGGAATGTGCAGTGGTCGGCCGAAGCCGCGCCGAACTCGACGGCGAGCTGCACGCCGGGCCCGTTCCCGAGCTGGTTGGCGTGCAACCGCAGGTCCAAACCCTTAGCCTGCGCGGCGGTGAGGATCTCGCGGGTCTGTTCCGCGTCGAAGGCGCCGCGCTCGCAGAAGACGTCGGCGTAGTCGGCGTACGGGGCGCAGGCATCGAGCATCGCGCCCTTGACCAGGTCGACGTACTCCTCCGGCCGCTCCTTGTACTCGGCGGGGACGACGTGGGCGCCGAGGTAGGTGACCGCCTCGACCTGCTCGCGGGCCAGGCGCAGAGCCCGCGCTTCGTCCTCGACGGTGAGACCGTAGCCGGACTTGCACTCGACGGTCGTCGTGCCCTGCCGCAGCATCTCGTCGGTGAGGCGCTTGAGATTGGCCCGCAGGGCGTCGTCGGACGCGGCGCGCGTGGCGGCGACGGTAGTGCGGATGCCCCCGGCCGAGTACGGCGTCCCGGTCATGCGCGCGGCGAACTCCTGCGCACGGTCGCCGGCGAACACCAGGTGCGCATGACTGTCGACGAACCCCGGGATCACCGCCCGCCCGCCGAGGTCGACGCGCTCGTCGGCGTCAGGGGCCTGCGACAGGGGACCGGTCCATGCGACGCGGCCGTCGGCGACGACCAGCGCCGCGTCGGCGACGGCGCCGGCATCGGGATCGGCGTCGGCATGGGTGGTGAGCTCGGCGATGCCGGTGAAGACGGTGGTGGTCACTTGAAGATCGCTCCGATCGCCGCCTTCAGCCGCCCGGGCACGTCCTCCACCAGGGCGTGCCGATGGTCGCGCACCGTGAACCGCCCGCCGACCACGACATGCCGCACATCCGCGGCGGTGGCCGCGAAGATCACCGATTCGGCGGCGTGCGCGGGCTGGACTCCGGCCAGCCGTACCGTGTCCAGGGCGATCGTCGTGAAGTCCGCCAGCGCCCCGACCTCCAGCCGGCCCGCGGAGTCCCAGCCGAGCGAAGCCTGCCCCGCGCCGGTCGCCGCCTCCAGCAGTTCCGAGGCGAGCCAGTGCCCCCGGCGCTCGGTGCGCAGGCGCTCGTCGAGCTCCACCGCCCGCGCCTCCTCGAAGAGGTCGATCACGGCATGCGAGTCCGAGCCCAGGTTCACCGGCGAGCCCGCCAGGTGCACCGCGTGCGCCGGTCCGATGCCGTCGGCCAGGTCCCGCTCGGTCGTCGGGCACATGCAGACCGCCGTGCCCGAGGTGCCCAGCAGGTCGATGTCCATCTGCGACAGATGCGTGGCGTGCACGGCCGTGGTCCTCGGGCCGAGGGCGCCGTGGGCGTGCAGCAGCTCTGTCGGGGTCTTGTGGTGGCGGGCCAGGCAGGCGTCGTTCTCGGCGCGCTGCTCGGACAGGTGGACGTGCAGCGGCATCTCGTTCCCCGCCGCGAAGGCCACCACCGGCGACAGCTGGTCCACCGGGACCGCGCGCACGCTGTGGATCGCCGCGCCGATGCGCACCGATTCAGAGCCCGCATAGGCCTTGTGCAACGCCTCGACCCGCTCGGCCCAGCGTCCGGCGTCGCCGTCGGAGAACCGCCGCTGCACCTCGTTCAGCTCGGTGTCGAAGCCGCCGGCCAGGTAGCAGGTGTCCAGCAGGGTGAGCCGGATCCCGGCCGCCTCGGCCGCCTCGGCCATGGCGTGGCCCATGGCGTTCGGGTCGTGATACAGCCCGCCCTTGGGCGAGTGGTGCAGGTAGTGGAACTCCCCGACCGCCGTGACGCCGGCCAGCGCCATCTCCGCGAAGACCGCCGTGGCCAGCTCCCGGTAGGAGTCGGGGTCCAGGTGCGCGGCGGCCTCGTACATGCGCTCGCGCCAGGTCCAGAACGTGCCGGACTCGACCTGGGTGCGGCCGCGCAGCGCGCGGTGGAAGGCGTGCGAGTGCACGTTCGCCAGCCCCGGCACGGTCAGCCCGGACAACTTCTCGGCATCCGCGGGCCGGGGCTTCACCCCGCAGGTGATCGACGAGATCCGCCCCGCCGCGACCTCGATGAGCACTTTGGTCTTGACCTCGCCGCCGATCCAGGCGCATTCGCACCAGAAGCGCTTAAGGTCCTGCGAGTTTGCGAGGTTCTCCGGAGAAGTCACTGGCACAGCTCCTGCAACACGTCGGCGAGCGCGGTCACCCCGGCCAGGCAGTCGCGGTCGTCCGCGTGCTCGCCGGGCGCGTGGGACACGCCGGTGGGGTTGCGGACGTACAGCATCGCGGTCGGTACGGCCGCCGCCAGGATCCCGGCGTCGTGTCCCGCACCCGTCGGCAGCACGGGGACGGCGCCGAAACTCTGACGGAGACTGCCCGCCAGACGGTTCCGCAAAACGTGGTCGAACTCCACGACGGCCGTGTGGGACTCCCGTTCGGTGCGCAGGACGGTCCCGTCCCGGCCCGCCCGCTCGTCCGCGGCCTTGATGATCTCCTCGGTCACGGCCGCCAGGATCTCATCGCCCGGGGCCCGGACGTCCAGCCAGGCGCGCACTCGCGAGGGGATGGCGTTCGTCCCGTTGGGCTCGACGACCATTCGCCCGAACGTCGCCACCGCGCCGCCGAGCTTGGCCTTCTTGCGTGCGGCCAGGACGGTGTCGGCATAGGTGAGCATCGGGTCGTGCCGGTCCTCCAGCCGGGTGGTCCCGGCGTGGTTGGCCTCGCCGGCGAACTCGAAGCGCCAGCGGCTGTGCGGCCAGATCGCCGAGGCGACCGCGACCGGCGATTCGGTGAACGCCAGCGCCTTGCCCTGCTCGACGTGCAACTCGACGTAGGCGGCTATTCCTTCCAGCCGCTCGTCGTCGCGGCCGAGGGTCTCCGGATCCTGGCCCGCCTGCTCCATCGCCGCGGCCATGGTGACGCCGTCCAGATCGCACAGCTCGCGCGCCTTGTCGGCGGAAAGCGCTCCGGTCATCAGCCGGGAACCGGCGCAAGCGATGCCGAACCGGGCGCCCTCCTCGTCGGAGAAGCAGGCCACGGCGAAAGGCTTGGCTGGCGTGAAATCGCGGGCTCGCAGCACGTCGATGGCCGCGAACGACGAGACGACGCCGAGCGGCCCGTCGAAGGCACCGCCGTCGGGCACCGAGTCCAGATGCGACCCCGTGACGATCGCGCCGGGACCCTTCGGCCCCCACCACGCCCACAGGTTGCCGTTGCGGTCGGTCTCCACTTCCAGACCGCGCGCGGCGGCCTCGGAGCGGAACCACTCACGGCACGCCAGATCTGCGGTGTTCCACGCGAATCGGCGGTAACCGCCGGTGTCGGAGTTCAGGCCGAGGGGCAGAAGCGAGTGCCACATCCGGGTGTAGCCACTCGCTTCTGCTTCATCCACAGCCCTGTGGATTTCCTCTTGCAGAGACACGATTACGCGTCACCCTCACGCATCGGCACGCGCACACCGCGCTCGCCGGCGACCTCGTCCGCGCGGTCGTAGCCCGCGTCCACGTGCCGGATCACCCCCATGCCCGGGTCGTTGGTCAGCACCCGGCGGACCTTCTCCCCGGCCAGCTTCGTCCCGTCGGCGACGGTCACCTGCCCGGCGTGGATCGAGCGCCCCATGCCGACGCCGCCGCCGTGGTGGATCGAGACCCAGGACGCGCCGGAGGCCACGTTCACCATCGCGTTCAGCAGCGGCCAGTCCGCGATCGCGTCGGAGCCGTCGGCCATCGCCTCGGTCTCGCGGTACGGCGAGGCCACGGAACCCGCGTCGAGGTGGTCGCGGCCGATGACGATCGGCGCGACCAGCTCGCCGGAGGCGACCATGTCGTTGAAGCGCTCGCCGGCCCGGTCCCGCTCGCCGTAGCCGAGCCAGCAGATGCGCGCCGGCAGGCCCTGGAAGTGGACCCGCTCGCCGGCCATCTTGATCCAGCGCGCCAGCGACTCGTTCTCCGGGAACAGCTCCAGGATCGCCTTGTCCGTCTTGGCGATGTCGCTCGCCTCACCCGACAGCGCGGCCCAGCGGAACGGGCCCTTGCCCTCGCAGAACAGCGGCCGGATGTAGGCCGGGACGAAGCCGGGGAAGTCGAAGGCCCGGGTGTACCCGGCCAGTTGCGCCTCGCCGCGGATCGAGTTGCCGTAGTCGAAGACCTCGGCGCCCTTGTCCTGGAAGCCGACCATCGCCTCGACGTGCTTGGCCATCGACTCGCGCGCCCGCTGCGTGAATTCGGCCGGCTTGTCCTTCGCGAACTGCTTCATGTCGTGGAAGTCCACGCCGAGCGGCAGGTACGCGAGCGGGTCGTGCGCCGAGGTCTGGTCGGTGACGATGTCGATCGGCGCGTCCATCGCCAGCAGCTGCGGGACCAGCTCGGCGGCGTTGCCCAGCACGCCGATGGACAGCGGCTCGCGCTTGTCCCGGGCCTCGGTGGCCAGCTGGAGCGCGTGGTCCAGGGAGGTCGCCTTGACGTCCAGGTAGCGGTGCTCGACACGGCGGTCGATCGAGCGCTCGTCGCAGTCGATGCAGATCGCCACGCCGCCGTTCATGGTGACGGCCAGCGGCTGCGCGCCGCCCATGCCGCCCAGGCCCGCGGTCAGGGTGATGGTCCCGGCCAGGGTGTCGTTGACCGCGGTCGCGATAGCGGAGCCCTTTTGACTCAGCTTGGCGGCGACCGCTGCGAAGGTCTCGTAGGTGCCCTGGAGGATGCCCTGCGTGCCGATGTAGATCCAGGAGCCGGCGGTCATCTGCCCGTACATGGTCAGGCCCAGGGCCTCCAGGCGCCGGAACTCCTCCCAGTTCGCCCAGTCGCCGACCAGGTTGGAGTTGGCGAGCAGGACGCGCGGGGCCCACTCGTGGGTCTGCATGACGCCGACCGGCTTGCCGGACTGGACGAGCATCGTCTCGTCGTTCTTCAGCGTCTGCAGGGTGCGCACCATCGCGTCGAAGGACGGCCAGTTGCGCGCCGCCTTGCCGGTGCCGCCGTAGACGACCAGCTCGTCGGGGTGCTCGGCGACTTCCGGGTCGAGGTTGTTCATCAGCATCCGCATAGCGGCTTCCTGCTGCCAGCCCTGCGCGGTGATGCTCGTGCCACGGGCGGCGCGCACCGGGCGCGGACCACTGGTCGCGGTCATTCCTGGACCCCTCTCATTCATGCGGGCGATCGACCGTATGATCTCATTCATTCAGACACAGCGATAACCCCACAAGGGAGCAGGGTGGCAATGAGCCAGGTAGTGGTGATCGGTGAGGCGGATCTCACTTTCGGTGACGTCGTCGCCGTGGCCCGGGGCGGGGCCCGTGTCGAACTGTCCGCGACCGCGCTGAAGGCGCTGGCCGACGGCCGCGCCCTGGTGGACAAGCTGGCCGCGGCCCCGACCCCGGCCTACGGCATCTCGACCGGCTTCGGCGCGCTGGCCACCCGGCACATCGACCCGGAGATGCGCGCGCAGCTGCAGCGCTCCCTGATCCGCTCGCACGCCGCCGGCATGGGCCCGCTGGTCGAGCCCGAGGTGATCCGCGCGCTCACCCTGATGCGGCTGAAGACGCTGGCCACCGGCCACACCGGCGTGCGCCCGGTGGTCGCCGAGACCATGGCCGCGCTGCTGAACTCCGGCGTCACCCCGGCCGTGCGCGAGTTCGGCTCGCTGGGCTGCTCCGGTGACCTGGCCCCGCTGTCGCACGTCGCCCTGGTGCTGATGGGCGAGGGCGAGGTCGTCGGTGCGGACGGGGTCCGCGCCGTCGACGCCGGCCCGGTCCTGGCCGAGCACGGCATCGAGCCGCTGGAGCTGGCCCCCAAGGAGGGCCTGGCGCTGATCAACGGCACCGACGGCATGCTCGGCATGCTGATCCTGGCCCTGGGCGACCTGTCCGAGCTGGTGAAGATCGCCGACATCTCCGCGGCGATGTCGGTCGAGGCGCTCCTGGGCACCGACAAGGTCTTCCGTCCCGAACTGCACGCGATCCGCCCGCACCCGGGCCAGGCCGCCTCGGCGGCGAACCTGGTGAAGGTGCTGCACGGCTCGGCGATCATGGAGTCGCACCGCGAGCCCAACGAGTGCACACGCGTCCAGGACGCCTACTCGCTGCGCTGCGCCCCGCAGGTCGCCGGCGCCACGCGCGACACCATGGCGCACGCCGCGACCGTCGCCGAACGCGAACTCGCCTCGATCGTCGACAACCCGGTGGTGCTCCTGGCCGACGGCCGCGTGGAGTCCAACGGCAACTTCCACGGCGCCCCGGTCGCCATGGTCCTGGACTTCCTCGCCATCGCCGCCGCTGACCTCGGCTCCATCGCCGAGCGCCGCACCGACCGCATGCTCGACGTCGCGCGCTCGCACGGCCTGCCGCCGTTCCTCGCCGACGACCCGGGCGTCGACAGCGGCCTGATGATCGCGCAGTACACGCAGGCCGCGCTGGTCAGCGAGAACAAGCGCCTGGCCGTCCCGGCGTCGGTGGACTCCATCCCCTCCTCGGCGATGCAGGAGGACCACGTCTCCATGGGCTGGTCGGCAGCGCGCAAGCTGCGCACCGCGGTCGACAACTTGCGGCGCATCCTGGCGGTCGAGCTGGTCACCGCCGCGCGGGCGCTGGAACTGCGTGCGCCGCTGGCTCCGGCCGCGGGCACCGGCGCGGCCGTGCGGGCACTTCGTGACGCCGGCGTCGGCGGCCCCGGCCCGGACCGTTTCCTGTCGCCGGAGCTGCGCGCCGCTGAGGACGCGCTGAAGTCCGGCGCGGTGGTCGCGGCCGTCGAGGCGGCTGTGGGGGCGTTGAACTGAGGCCCTTTCGCCCGCCTCACCTCTGACCGGCGCGTGCCCGTGGGTTGCAATCCCGCTGGCACGCGTCGCTTTGTGTGGAAGGCTTTCCGGCGGTCGCCGGCGCTTTCACGGTAGGGCTGGCACCACCGCGGCCCGGGGGCGGCCGTCATGGTGCGGTACCCGGCAGGCCCGGGACCATGATTCCCATGCGGCTGAGATTCTCGGTGTGGACCAGGACCCTGATGGCGTCCCAGGCGGCGCGGCACAAGATGGCGATCTGCTTCGTCGGGTCGGCGATCGTGCTGGTCGGGTGGATGGTGTTCCTGGCCAACACGCTGCACGGCACGGCGAAGGTGAGCCACTGGTCGACCGTGTGGATCGGCCTGGACACCATGGAGGCGCTGGCGTTGGCTACGCTTGGGATTCTGCTTGTGCGGCATGACCACCGTGCCCGGACCGCGGCCACGGTGGCGGCGACTTTGTTCGGCATGGATGCCTGGTTCGACGTGATGCTGTCCCGGGGCGGCGACTTCGCGCAGGCGCTGGTTCTGGCGGTGATGTTCGAGATACCGCTGGCGGCGGCCTGCGCGGGGATCGCGCGGCAGACCGCCCGGTGGTACGACGTGTAGGAGAGATCAGGCCGTTGCCGCAGCTGCGGCCGGGGTACCCTCCGCATCCTCCCGCGCTTCCCTCTCCCGCCGCTCCGCCGCCTCGGCCAGCGCCGCCTCGATCCGCTTGTTGCTCGTCAGCCGCGCCGCGACCACCGTCATCGCCAGCAGGATCCCGGCCCCGACGACGAACGGCGCGCGCAGCCCCGCGACGTGGGCCAGCCATCCGCCGAACACGGCGCCCACCGGCCCGGCGCACAACGCGATCAGCCGGGCGGTGGCGGCGACCCGCCCCATCAAGTGATCTGGCACGATCGCCTGCCGCACCGCCGGTCCCAGCCCCATCGTCGCGCCCATCGCGGCGCCGAGCACCGCCTCGCCGACCCCGGCGGTCCACGCGTTCGGCGACAGCCCGATCCCCAGCAGCGACACAGCCTCCACGAACGCGGTCAGCGTCAGCGTCCCGCCGGTCCCCAGCTTGCCCGCCAGCCGCGGCGCCACCGCCGTCCCGCCGATCGCGCCGATCGCGTTGGCGGTGAGGTACAGGCCGTAGGCGGCGGTCCCGAGGTGCAGCGTGTCCCTCACGTACAGCACCAGCACCGCGCTGGCGCCGAAGAACGCGAAGTTCCCCACGGCCGGCCGCAGCGACAGCCCGACCAGCAGCCGGTTCTCGAACAGGTACGCCGCGCCTTCCCGCGCCTCGCGCAGCAGCGAACCCCGCTCCTTAGCGGGCTTTGGTGCCGACTTGGGCAGCGTCCAGATCGTCAGGGAGCTGAAGAGGAACGACACGGCGTTGCCGAGGATCGGCACCGACCGCCCCAGCGCGAACAGCAACGACCCGACCGGCGGCCCGACGAAGCCGCCGAAGGCCTGCTGCGTGCCCTGCAGCCGCGAGTTGGCTACCTGCAAGGTGTCCAGATCGCGGTCCAGGACCTCGGGCAGGAACGCGACCGACGCGGTGTCGAAGAAGACCTGCCCGATCCCGAGCAGGAACACGATCGCGAACAACACGTAGATGTCGGCGTCGCCAGCGGCCACCAACAGCGTCACCAACGCCAACAGCGAGAACCGGCACAGGTCGGCGATCACCATCGTCCGCCGCCGATCCCACCGGTCGACCAGCGCGCCGCCGACCATACCGAAGAACAGCCACGGCAGCAGCGCGCACGCTTCCATCGCTCCGAGCAGGACCGGATTGTGCGTCATGGTCAGGGCCAGCAGCGGCAGCGCCGCGAAGTAGATGCCGTCACCCAGAGCGGAGACCGCGGAGGCGGTCCATACGCGGCGGAAGCGAGAGGGAAGCTTGCCTGTCATCGGACTTCCTTCGGGCGGTAGAAGGCGACGAACAGGTCGGCCGCCGGCTGCGTGGGATCCGTGAGTTGCTCCAGCTCGTCGATGAGGCCGTTGACGCGCTTGTCGAACTCGTCCCAGGCCTGAGGGCTGAGCCGCGCGTGCTTCAGGAACACCGTCTTCTGCTCGTTCGGCGGCGCCTCCTCGACATCGGCCAGCGCGTTCCGCATCAGCGTGTCCGGCTGCCCGGCCACAGGCTCCGGCAGTTCGATCCGGCGGCCGGTCATCGCGTAGTACTGCTCGGTGACGCCGCCGACCTTGCGGGTCTCCACGACGGCCACCAGCCCGGCCTTGGCCAGGATCTTCACGTGGTGGTTGGAGCTGCCCTTGGCGATGCCGAGGCGCTCAGCGATCTGCGTGATGGTGGCTGGTCCGTCCCGCAGCACGCGCAGGATCCGGTGCCGGGTGTGGCTGGCGACGGCACGCAGCTGTTCGTCGCTCTGGATGTGGACGCTGTCCGGGTCTGGGCGTTCTGGAGTCACGGATCTACGGTCAAGAACCCTTGACCGTTAGTCAAGGGTTCTTGACCAACTGGGCGCGCGGCTGCTCCGGTATGGCCGGTATCAGGGTGGTATTCCGGCTGCGAACCGCTACTTGCTGACGTAGAAGCCGCGGGTCTCCGCGAGTGCTTCGTACGCTTCCAGGCGTTCCTGCGTCCGCTCCGGAGCAGCGTCGGCCAACGCTTGAAGGAGAAGCGCGGCGAACGCCATCGGCGCCGCATGCGAGTCGAACACCGACCGCGACCCGACTCCGACCGGCAGCAGGACATCCGCCAAATGAGCGAACGGCACCAGCGGGACGTCCGTGATCACGGCTGTCTTGAGGCCGAGTTCGCGTGCGCTGCGCAGCACGACCACGGACTCCGCCGGATAACGCGGCAGGACGAAGGCGACGAGCCACGTCCCTCCGGCCGCGACGGCCTGTAGCAGTGCCTCGTGCGCCGGCGAGCCCGGCGTGTCGATGACGCGGACGTCGGGATGGATGCGTGCCGCTCC